>Ga0315336_1000153_pt1 | contig 293570 bp, 357 predicted proteins | sample ASW5metaG_FD_204512 | JGI IMG/M metagenome (GOLD analysis project Ga0315336, IMG submission 204512) | Ammonia-oxidizing marine archaeal communities from Monterey Bay, California, United States - ASW #5 | ecosystem: Environmental > Aquatic > Marine > Intertidal zone | place: USA: California...
AGTGGCAAAGCAAACGACAGACGAATTTAAAGTAAAGGTGATCTTCGAAAGCGTTGAAGCGCGTTTCAAGCACCTATTGAGGACCTTCTTCAATAAGACAGTCCTCAACGTTAACCAAACTAACCACGATTCTTTAGCTAGTAGCTTCACCATTCAAGCTGGTTTTAAAACCGACGAAGAAAAATGGAAAGATTTATTTCATAAGGGTGAATGGGTTACTAGTTTTGTTGCTACTACTACCTCAAGCACCCCGCTTGTTGAAGAATTTGATATTACAGTGGTATACAAAGGCGGGCAGAAGGACTTCAAGAAAAGCTTCCATCCCCAGCAAATGGGTAAAACTTTTAAATATGAAGTAAACGGCATTTCTTCGAAGACTAAGAATTTGGGAGTCCTCAAACCCCAAGGTGGTAGAATTAGTGATGACCACAAGCAATCTCTTGGCATTATGAAGCTTTATTTCCAGGAAGTTATGGAAAAAGCTGGATTTGAGAGGAAACGAAAAGTCCAGGACGTTCAAAGCTACGAGCAATTCGCAATTACGGAAATGGGGGACAAATACTTCACAGATGTTGCTGGTGAAAGGCTAATCTGCGTCCACTTAAAAAACTGGAAGGTTGGATTCTGCCCTTTCCCCAAAGAACGAGATAAGGTAAAAATCCTAGTCAGCTATCCCAAGCCTACTGCTTATGGTAGGACAACCCCAATTTACGAAAATTGGGACGGATTGTTAGGAGGATTCCAACGAGTTCTTGGAACAGAGAGTAAACAATACCCTGGTAGTTCTCTTGTTTATAGGGCGAAAGTTTATCAGAAGTATTTTATAGGTGACCCTAAGATGGATGTTAGTGTCATCAAATTTATCAAAGCTCTAGACAGCTTACACCCATCGTTAGTGACATAATGAAACCATACGTTGAAGAACAGCAAATTTTTATGACTCTCGCTGGGTCGCACATGTACGGAATGGCAACTGCCGCTTCTGACATCGACAAGCGAGGAGTCTGCGTCCCACCCACTAACGTAGAATTAGGGTTCGCTCGCAAGTTCGAGCAGCAAGAGTATCCTAACGAGGATACTGTCGTTTACGGGTTGCGGAAATTTATGAAGTTAGCCGCAGAATGTAACCCTAACATTCTAGAATTGCTTTACGCCCCTGAGGATAGCATCCTAAAGACTTCCCCAACCTGGGAGAAGTTGATGGAGCACCGTGATGAATTCTTGTGCGCTCAGGCTTACCTGAAATTTAACGGGTATGCTATGGGACAACTTAAAAGAATTCGCACTCATAGGGCCTGGTTGCTCTCCCCGCCCAAAGGGAAGCCTCAAAGGAGCGATTACGGCCTCGGTGCCCAAGGTACGGGGGTGAGGGAACTTTCGAAGGGCGTAGACGTCACGGAAGTAGACCCCACTGTCATTAAAGTGATTGAGAAAGAGAAGAGGTTTAAGGGTGCTCTTGACCAATTCAATCAATATCATAATTGGAAGAAAAATCGTAACCCTGTAAGGGCTGCTTTAGAAGCTACTAATGGTTACGATACTAAACACGCTGCGCATTTAGTTCGCCTTCTTCGCATGGGCAATGAGATCCTGACTAAGGGAACTCTAATTGTTCGTCGACCTGATGCTGAGGACCTTCTCGACATTCGCCGTGGGAAATGGACCTATGATGAATTGATGGAGAATGTTACCCCACTTCAAGAAGAAATGAAGAGGGTATATCAAAATGAGGAGTACGTCATTCCTGCTAGAAACAATAAAGAATCCTTGTCGGATCTTTGTTGCGAATTGTACGAATACCACTGGAGTGGTTTAAACAAGGATGGTAATTAACATGGATAACTTCACCGAAGAAGAATTAAGCCAGGACAACAAGCAGGTCAACGACCTTTGCGGATGTTCTGGTAAAGGGTTAACCCTGAGCCGCCGCACTCTCAGGGAAGCACATGAAGATTGGTGCTGGTATTTGATGTACCTAAACGATCAAAAGAAAACCGACGAGCAACTAGCGGATTAAGAGTTATGAAGAAAATTGTACTAACCGGCGCTCCCCACTCGGGCAAAACAACCGTCATAAGCTATCTCAAAGCCCAACGACACAGCAAAACTTGTGATGAAGCTGCTGTGATCGTTTTGGACAGTTTGAATGGAATGATGGGTCCCGATGGGACTAGAGTCTGGAGAGACAAATATCTTCCATCTTTTCAATATCTGATTACCAAAACACAACTTGCAAACGAAGCTCGATTTGGACCCGGAAAGTGGTATCCAACCAAAGAAGACGAATTAGTTTTCTTCGATCGCGGAGCCCTGGATTCTTACGCTTTTTGCAAATTGTTTGGTCAATCAGTTCACCCAGATGTCGAAGCAATGTTGAAAACTTGCAAATATGACCACGTGTTCGTATTAGACTTGATCACTCCGTTCAATGAACGTAAGGATACTGGTCGAACCGAATCAGAAGCTGATGCTAGAAAAATTCAACAGTATCTAATTGAGACATATAAGGACCACGGGTACGATCCAATTTTAGTGCCCGTGATGCCTTATGAAAAACGCGCAGACTTTATTTTGGACAAACTTAAAGATCAGCCGGGTGTTAATATTCCGGCTAAAACGATTGACGTAGAAAGTGCTTGGATGGTCCTACAAGTTAGTTGTCCATACTGTGATAAAGTAAACGAAGTCGAAGGTGATAACACCATGGGCGGGTTTGCAGCGCATGCTTTAGAATGCGGGTCTTGCAGTAAGAGGAGTTGGCTTGGAGAGGATGTATCGTTCGATTTCGGTGAAGATTTAAGTGATGACACAGAAGCTACAATTGAAGAAGGAGTGGTACGAGGCTAAAGGCACTCTAAGGTATAGTCCACAGCGACTCGGCGGGGAAGAATCCCAAAAATGGTGGCTGGTTATCGACTGCCAAGACGACATAAGCGAATATTATCGTCACGTCATTCATATCGAATCTTACAAAACATTAAAACTTCAAAAACCTTATTGGGGATCTCATATCACGGTAATCCGTAACGAAGAACCCCCTAATCAAGAGTTATGGAAGAAATACGACGGTCAAGAAATCGTATTTAAGTATGGTAATCACATCGGAACGAATTACAGCCCAGAGAGGTGGAAATCGTTCTGGTGGTTAGATTCTCGATGCGAATGGGCTTTAGACATTCGCGAAGAATTAGGTCTACGACGAGAGCCTTATCCCCAATTTCACTTAACGATTGGCAATATCACAGATGAGCAAAACCGAAGAGACTTTAAACTACGTGATCTACACGGACGGAAGTTGTCTTAACAACCCCGGACCAGGTGGTTACGCGGCTATCCTGATGGATGATCTTGTAGGATACGACGAACTTGTCGGAGGGGAACCACACTCAACTAACAACAGGATGGAACTAATGGCTGCAATCGTTGGTCTTGAAAACTGTCCAAAACACAACGGCCCGATCAAGCTTTACTCTGACTCGACTTACGTTATTAACGGGATAACCAAGTGGATTCAAGGGTGGAAGACTAAGGGCTGGCGTAAAATCAAGAACCGCGATCTATGGGAACGATTGGATCGCGTTGTTCAGACCCACAATAACATTGAATGGATTTGGGTCAGAGGACACAATGGTACGCTTTTAAATGAGAAAGCGGACAAACTAGCAGTTGCTCAAGCCGAAAAGCAGAAGTCGTTGCTAACTAACTGACCCACAATGAGGAGACGAAGATGAAGAAAAAGATTGCATTATCGGTGATTGTGTCTGTTACTACAATATTTGCAGGTGGGTCATTCTTAGTTGGGTTAGCAAGAGATGAAATTAAAAAAGTTGTAACCGAAACAATCACAGAACATCGCGTACAACTACGGGACGAAGTAAAAGACGCTGTTAAAGAGGGGACATCAGAGGGGATCTCCGAACAATTAGACAGATTACCACCTTGGATGCGCGATCAAATTAAGGACGCTTAATGCTGCATTTATTAAAAGAAGCACTTAAAGAATTGCCAGACCTTTTAGGCCGGGATGGCCCAAGCTGGAACAGCCTTTATATCGATTATCACAAGCCTTTTGTTTCCAGAGTTTGGATCCCATGGCGTGATAATCGAATTAACCTTCACAAAATTGAGCCTTGCCTTGGATCCGAAGCTCTTTATCATCCTCACCCATGGCCGTCAGCAATGATTGTTCTTGATGGTGCTTATATGATGAATGTCGGCCATGGCCAAGGACTAGAAAAACCGCCAGTTGCAGCAACAATGTTGATGACTCGTGGAAGTTGTTATGAAATGACGGACGTTGATGCTTGGCATAGCGTGCAACCGTTAGAAACGACTTACTCGATCATGATTACTGGTACTCCAACTGGTCGAATTTTTCCAGGTCCTAATAAGGATTTGAGGGGATTGACCAAACTGGAGATAATTGACCTACTAACTATGGGGTATTTAACTCTCCAAAGGTTGGAATTGGATAAGAAGTCCAATTCGTTTTATCAGACGTATCTAACTAACACAAGAAGAGGTTCTAAATGACAACTACTAAGAAGATCTTATTCGATACTGAGGCGAGGGAAGCACTGCGCCGTGGAATCGAAACTCTAGCCCGCGCCGTAAAGGTAACATTAGGTCCTCGTGGCCGCAACGTTCTATTGGACAAACCGATCGGTAATCCAGTAATTACAAAAGACGGCGTATCAGTCGCCAGAGAAATCGAGGTTGCTGATCCATACGAAAACCTTGGCATTAAGATGGTTAAGGAAATTGCAAACAAAGCGAACGATACCGCAGGTGACGGAACTACTACCGCCACTGTTTTGGGTGAAGCGCTCTTCGTCGAAGGTCTAAAAGCTGTAACCGGTGGTGCGAACCCCATTGCAGTTTCCCGTGGAATCCAGGCTGCGGCACGGGCCGTCTCAGAAGAACTCAGTAACCTCTCACGAACTGTCGAAACTAAAGAAGAAATCGCTGCTGTTGCCCGAATCGCCAGTAACAACGACGAAGAGATCGGAAAGCACATTGCGGAAGCGATGTCTAAGGTTGCTGATGGAGTTATTACCGTCGAATCTGGTCAGTCAATGGACACTACCATCGATTGGGTCGAAGGTATGCAGTTCGATCGAGGCTACATTTCACCACACTTTGCGGATCAGGCAACGGGCAAAGCGGTCCTTGAAAACCCGCTAGTTCTTATTACTGATAGTCGGATTGCCAATCTTCAAGAATTGGTTCCAACTCTTGAACAAGTTTCCAAGAGCGGTCGTCCTCTCCTCATCGTCGCTGATAACGTTGAAGGGGAAGCGCTTGCTACTCTAGTCATCAACAAATTGCGTGGTGTTCTAAACTCCTGCGCAATTAAGGCTCCAGGTTTTGGCGACAACCGCCGAGGGATGTTGGAAGACCTCGCCATTCTAACTGGTGCTATGCCGGTTTTCTCTGATCTCGGAATCGCGATGAAGGACGTAACTCTTGAGACTCTAGGGACGTGTGCCAGCGTGGTCATTACCCAGGATGCTGCCACTTTCGTTGGTGGATCCGGTGAGCGTGAGGATATCGACAATCGAGTCGAGCTTCTCAAAATGCGGATCGAAGACGCCAATTCGGACTTCGATCGTGAGAAGTTAAAGGAGCGTCTCAGCAAGCTAAGTGGTGGTGTCGCACGTATCAACGTCGGTGCTGTTACTGAAATGGAGATGAAAGAGAAGAAGGATCGAGTCGAAGACGCGCTCCACGCTACTCGTGCTGCGGTTGAAGAAGGTGTCCTACCAGGTGGTGGGCTCGCTCTTCTCCAAGGTGCAAAAGTCCTTGATGACGGATTGGGCATGACCGGCGATGAGCTTCTAGGTCTGCAGATTGTACAGCGGGCTCTGCCTGCGCCGTGCTTGCAGATTGCTCAGAATGCTGGCGTTCCGGGCGCGATGGTCGTCGAAAAGATCCGCGAAAGCGGCTATGCTCTCGGTTTCAACGCACTCAACCTTGAGTATGTTGATATGATCGAAGCTGGTATTATGGACCCTACTAAGGTAACTCGGTCTGCTCTAATGAATGCTGCGTCGATTGCGAGTCTACTCCTTACTACTGAGGCCATGGTGGTCGAAGTTGAGGTTCCCCAACCTGTGGCGGCTCCTGGCCTGCCTCCAGGCATGGGACTCGGTTAAGCTAAACAAATAACACAAACGACCCCTGATACTTCCGACGGAGATATTAGGGGTCGCTGTGTAGAAAGAAAACTATGGATACAACAATTAGATTAGACAGACCACCTGTCATGTCGGTAACTGGAACTGGCCTCGCTTATGGCAAATTCCAAGCTGCAAATTACTCCCTAACCATCGTCGGTAAAGGGAAAACAGGACCTAAAGCCAAGTTAGCAACTAGAGCTGTTCAAGAGAAGCTTTATAAAGCTTTGAATAACCTCCAAGAAAACGGAGTCACTCTAGTTAATGGTAAAACCCGAAGTTCGCTTTCTGTTGAAAAAGATTATGACAGAGGAAATTTCAGGATTTTTTCAGGCTACAAGGCTACCTTTACCATGACTTTCCGTTCTAGGGATTTAGAACGGATTGCTGAAATCCACGACGCGCTCACTTCAATTGAAGGCGCAGAGGTAGCTTCACCAAGTTTCCTCATGAATCCTGAACATAAAGAGGGATTACGTCGTCAAGCTTTCGAAGGAGCCGTAAAACAAGCTAAACAGCGATTTGGCGAGCAATGCGCTGTTCTAGGTTTCGATTCTGAACAATTTGAGATTGTTAATTGGGATTCTAGAAGTGGCCGCGACGACAAAAGTTTTAGAGGAAAAGGATTAAGCAACAATTTTAGTCCTTTAGAAAACGACGAGGATTTCTTCATTGCCATTCGTGACAGTGTTGAATCCGGCGAAGCTCGCATGGAACTAAGCGTTACTCTTAACTATAGTAAGAGAGCGTGATGGAATTACTATCTTGGGCTTTAGCCCCGTTTTTAATTCCGATTGGTTGTGTAGTTGTTATGTTCGTTATCCAATCCATGATGCTATTGTGCGGATTAGGGTTGGATTTCTTAGACGGAGACTTCGATTTCGAATTAGAACATGACTTCGAAGCTGACCATGATTATTCATTTTCAGAAAGAGTCTTAAGTCCTCTCGGGGTTGGGCATGTCCCACTCTCAATCGTTTGGCAGACTTATTTCTTGAGTTTCGGATTTTCAGGAATCAGTTTATCTTGGTTTCTCTCGTTTTTGCCGACTTTAATACTCTTGCCGATTACTATCCCAGTGGCGTTAGTCATGGGCTGGTTTACGACTAGGAGTGTCATCAGATTTGTGGCTCCGCTTCTAAGAACATCAGGTGTTGCCTTAGGCAAGCTGGACCTGATCGGGAAGCATGGTAGAGTTACGTCGCTGAAAGTTGACGATAGCTTCGGGGAAGCTGTCTTTGAAGTTGGCGGCAGCCTAAATCACATGATAGTGTCATGTGAAAAAGATGAATCATTTAATAAAGGCGACCAAGTGTTCATTTCAGGATACGACGATCGCCAAAGACCATTAGTAACACGTTTAAAACAATAGGAGAAAATTATGTTATTGGAAAGCTGGATGCTCATTGCGGGCGGTGTAGGACTCATTGTCCTATTTATGTTGATTATCGGTTTCACTTTTGCTAAATGCTACAAACGGGCGAGCGCTGACGAAGCTCTAGTTCGTACTGGTAGCGGAGGGACAAAAGTTGTAGTTGGTGGAGGTATTCTATCTCTTCCTGTTCTTCACCAGATTATGAGGGTCAGTCTGCGAACTGTAACTCTAACTGTTGAAAGGCAGGCTAAGCAGGCTCTTGTCACTAAGGATAAGATTAAAGCTTGCTGCACGATGGAATTATATATTAAGGTCGATCCTACCGAGGAAGCGATCACAAGTGCGGCTCAGTCGTTTGGTTCTAAGAACGTTGAAGCTGCTGTTCTAAGTGAAATTGTTGAAGGTAAGTTAACGGACGCTTTGCGCGGTGTTGCTGCGGTCAAGGATTTCTCTGAACTACACGCTAATCGCGAAGAGTTCGCCGAAGCCGTTAAGAATGCTCTCGCAGAAGAGTTGGCTAAGAACGGCCTTAAATTAGAAAGTACGTCTCTTACCGATCTAAGTCAGCTACCTGTTGACCAGATGGATAAGAACGATGTTCACGATGCTGTGGGCCTAAGGAACATTCTCAAGACGGTAGCTGCCGCTCAACAGGAAAGTAACGAAATTGAGAACACTCGTGATGTTACTATCCAAGAGCAGGACGTTTCCACTCGCGAGACTAACCTAGCCCTGACTAAAAGGAAGGAATTCCTTGAGGCTGATCAGAAACGAGAAATCGCCAAGTATCAAGCTGAACAGTCTGCTAAGGAACGCCTCGCCGTCCTTGAACAGGAACAATTAGCTGAAGAAGGTGCTTTCGCCCAAGAACGGGAAATCGAAAACGCCCGTATTGCTAAGGACGAAGCGGTAACCACTCGTGATCTTCAAAGACAGCGCGCTGTGGCTGAGGCCGAAGCTTCTAAAGATGAAGCAGAGAAGGTTGCTCAGATTGCTGCCCAAAAGGCCGTAGAAACTGCCACTATCGAACGTCAGAAGGTGATTGAAGCTGCTAACATCGAAAAGCAGAAGGTTATTGAGACTGCTTCTATCGCTAAGGAAGTAGCTATTGCGGTTGCTGACACGGAAAAAGCTAAAGCGGAGGCTGAGAAGTCCCTGGCCCAGGCTGATGAAGCATCTGCTCGTGAAGCTATTACTACTGCTGAGGAGACAGCACGTGCTGACCGTACTAAGGCTATTGCGATCATTAAAGCTCGTGAAGAAGCTGAACAGGCTACTATCGATGTCGACAAGGACCGAGTGGTTTCAGAAACTAACGCTCAGGCTGCGTTAGTGGTTGCTCAACGAGATGCAGAGGCCAAACAGGCCGAAGCAGAAGGTGTCGCCAACGCTGTTCGTGAACGAGCTAATGCTGAGGCTGATAAGCTCCGTGCGGAAGCTCAGGCACAGAAAGATGCTGCTCAACTACGAGCTGAGGCTGATGCTTTGGTCATTCGTGAGAGAGCTAGTGCTGAGTCCGAGGCCGCTGCTCTAGATGCGGAGGCTAAGAAGCTTCTTGCTGATGCTAGATTGGCAGAAGGCAAGGCTGAGGCGGAAGCCAAGCGGCTTCTAGTTGAAGCTGAGAATGCTGTGGATGATCGAATCCTAATGCTCCGTGTCGCAGAACAGGCTCTAACCGTTGCTCCCGATGTTACTCGTGAGTTGGTCAGTGGTGCTGCTGGTGTCATCGGTGATATGAAGGTTCTTCAAATCAACGGTCTTGGCGGAGATGGTGAAGGTGGCGGTCTCAATGGAGACTTCCAAAGCACTCCGGTCGGTTTAGGGTTAACCACTCTAATGCAAGCCGCCGCAGTTAGCCCTGTGATCAAGGGTCTAATGGATCATGCAGGCATTTCATCGGATGACGCTATCCAAGCGTTATCCTCAAAGGTGAAAGCTGCGCTATCCGGTGCCGCCAAAGGTAACAGTAACGGGGACTTTGCAAAAGTTGCTGAATTAGCATCTAAAGTCCGCGATTTAGACTAAGTGTATGTAGAACCGCTCATGGGCTTTGTTGTCTGTGAGCGGTTCGTCATAGTGATGGACCTCAGGTGAGGATGACATGTCACAAGACATGGTTACAGCTAGGTTCGAATCCTACCATCACTTTATTGGGAGGTAGCTTAAGATTGCGGGAAACATAGCTCCTGGGTTCGAGACCCGGAAGAGGATGTGGACCAATGCAGGTAAAGCTAAGGTTGATCACCTAACTATGTAGGTTCGAGTCCTACTCTCCCAGATCTTCCTCATCCTCACGAAGTTTGCGGCGAAGGACGTCCGGTTTATCTAAACTATAAACAGTCTGACCCCGCATATTATGTGCATAAAATAAAACGTGGTTTTTTACCATTTGTTTGATAGCACGGTCAGTTTGAGAATTAGATAATCTTGTAGAATTCTTGATTTGTGAACTAGTACCGTAAGCCCCACCAAGTAGAACATCAAATATCTGGCCAGTTGGTTTACGATCTTCCATTTCAGTAAGCAAACGATTTTGTGGTGATGTTAACTTCATATATTTAGATTTGAATTATCCGCTGTAATTGAAGAACTGGTTATACCACTGGTAGCGCTTTGAAATAGTATTAGCTAGACCAGGATGGATGAATTTCTTCCACTCTTCCAAATCGCCAGGCTTGACTTCGCCTTCCCCGTTATGGGGAAATTTGAAGTTGTAGAACGCATCAGGATCAATTGCAGTGTTCTTGACGTCCGTAAAGTCGTGTTCAAAAGGCTCTTCTTCGAGGTATTCGTAGATGTCAGCCATTACAGACTTTGGATATTCAGACAACCTCTCATACTTGACCCATTTAACGTCGAGTTTACGATTAATAGCATCCTGAATACCAGTTAACGGAGATCCAATCATACCTTGCGGTGCAAACATCGCATCGGCAATTGCGTAGATTCCACTTGGTTTACCTGGGGTACTACTTAATAACGGATCTTTCCGATGTTGTTTCTCAACTGACGAGAAAACATTACGAAGGTCGCGAACAGTGACAAGAACCTTACTATCTGGGTAAACATGGCGAAGAGCTAGGATAGAATGCAACCAACCGCGAGACTTATCGAAGATTACGGTGTTTTTCTTCTTACCTCGTGCTTTGCCGCCTCCCATTTGGTACTTATGCCAGGTAGTCATGAAAGCTTTTAGAGCTTCGCGAGAACGTTCTTCTGCCCATTCTTTATTATCAGCTAAGTCGCCTTTAATTTCTACAGACGTACTCCAGACATTAACCATACTACGAACTACACCAGGCATTACACTAGTGCTGGTAGCCCAGAATTTGGGGTTCTGGTTTAAAATGTTACAAAGTAAGGTGCTGCCACTTCTAGGCAAGCCAGTGATTACATGCATTGTCATAATATATTTATCCTTAGCATACTGGTACAGGTATTAGGAGATAGATTGCGATTACCCCGCTTAAAACAAGTAGAGCGGCCAAATAATCCCAAATTGTTACGGTAGCATATTTTGTTCTAGGCCGATCGGCGTCATTGCTTGATCCCATTGATTCCTCGTTACTGACCCTTGGCGTAGAAGGGCCTCATAAAAACTTGTTATAGTGGTACGACCATTAATCAATTCAAGGTCTTTCATGGCATCCCAGATTTGTTGTAAGTTAATCTGTAGAGTTTCACCGTCTAGAGACGGGACTCCATTTAACGTTCCGTCGAAGGCATCATAGAAAGCAGCGGCTACCGCTACCTCATCCTGACCGCCTTTATGAGTAGCACATGGGCTCTCAATGTTAAAACTAAACCCACGACGACTTTCGTTAGCGTCAACATAAATTCCTTCACCGCGAACAATAGCTTGGAAAGCGTTAGCCCATCCTTCACTAAATGCCAATGACGGGTGAAGGTTCTGTGCTACGTTGCAACTAATAAAATGAGGACCACCTGGTGTTGTATCTCTAAAGAAACTGCGCTGCATATAATGTCCTAACTCATGAAGTAAGACAACGTCATCGAAATCTCCAGGATTATCAGTATGAGGAATATTAATGACATGAGGCTTAAAGAATCCAGAAATAAAGCAAGTACAACCTTTACCTACTTGACCTACTGCCCAATGGACCCTTAAAGGAGGAAAATCATCAAGATTTTGTTCGACTCTATCCTTTACAAACAGAACTCCACGGACCATCTGGCGATAAATATTGAAAGCGCCAGCCAAACGGGTTCCGGTAAATTTAGCGGTTACTTCTAAATTTTCAGATCCGTCGATTTGCGGAATAAACGTTGGACCATCCTGGAAATAAATGTCGTTGCCTTGTGCATCGTGATTAGTAACTCTAACATCAATCAGAGCATCTTGAGGATCACTTAAAGCGAAGACTCTAATTTTTAGAGGAACACCAAGGTAATCGTCATCGATAATGACTTCGAAGGTGCCATCTCTTTTAGTGGTTCCGTCTGCAATAACTTCTCTCGTTACTGTGTCGATAACATCGTAACGGGCGAAAGGAATAACTCCCATCTCGGGGAAAATCGGAAATGAGTAAGTTAGGTTATTAATGCTCGCTTTCTCATATTGTGCTGTTCCTGAGACTACTACGCTTTCTCCAACAATAATCGTTCGTTTCTTAGGGGCGCAGCTCACTAATAGTAACAAAGACAATAATAACACAATAAAACGTGACATTTCAACACCTCTTTGAGGTATCTACACACACCGAAAGGTATTTTAATTATATGAATACTGCAACTAAGCCAATCAACATTGATAAACTAGCTCAAGAATACAACAAAGCAAGTGACGCATATTACAACGGCACTCCAGTAATGTCAGATGCCGATTTCGACGCGCTAAAAGACAAAATCGAAAAATTAGACCCAGATAACTCATGCCTAAACCAAGTGGGTGCCCCAGTTCCCACAGATGGTTGGCCTACTCACGTCCATAAATCTTTTATGGGCTCTCTTAAAAAAATCGCTCCTGATCCGGATGACCCCGATAAGCAGCGACGTGAGTGGTTTAAATGGTCTGATGACAAAGGGGACTCCTTCCTCCTATCGCTAAAGTACGACGGAAGTACAGTCGTCGCTACCTACAAAGACGGTGAGCTTATCACCCTTGCAACTCGCGGTAACGGAGAAAAAGGTGAAAACATAACCCCGAACGCCATGGATATTGGAGTGCCTCCCATGATTCAACATCCACAACATAGCAAATTCACCGGAGAAATTCGCGGTGAAGCAATGTTGCTAATCTCCGTATTCGAAAAACATTGCGCGCCATTAGGTCACAGAAACCCACGTAATACCGCCGCTGGTAAAACCAGAAGTATGAAAGACGACCCGCTTAAGAAGCACATTGATGTATTCTGGTTCGATGTTATTTCTGAAAACGTCGATTTAAAAACAGAAGAAGCTAAGTGGCAGTTTCTAGCTGACGCAGGCATGGAACCTAACCCACCTACCGCGATGGATGCTACTGAAGTCTGGGAAACCTTCAAACGGTACAGAGAGTCGGGACGAGCCGCACTAAACTTCGAAATCGACGGTCTTGTTGCTAAAATCAACGACCTAACCCTACAAGAATCTTTCGGAGTTGTTAAGGGATGTCCTAAAGGTGCGATGGCCTTCAAATTCCCTCACGTCGAAAAAGATACAACTGTGGTCGATATCGAATGGGGCCGAGGTCTAACTGGCAATTACACTCCGGTTGGGATTCTAGATCCGATCAATATCGGCGGAGTAACCATCACTAGAGTTTCCCTCTGTGGCATCGAGGAAATCAAGAGGCTAGACCTTGCTATCGGTGATCGTGTTGTAGTTTCTCGGCGCAACGACGTCATCCCTAAGGTTGAGAGAGTTCTACAGAGAAACACCACCAGAGACACGAAACAACCGACCAAGTGTGTTGAATGTGACGAAAAGCTAGTTCGAAACGGTGCCTACATTCTCTGCATGAACGCAGACTGCCAAGGAGAGATCTACGGCAATCTGATGACTTGGATCAGAGAACACCAAATTAAGGGCATAGGCCCCAGCATCCTACGTGGGCTTATTGAGCAAGGTATTACAGACATTTATGGATTATATATGGCACAAATTGCCGATTATGCCATTGCTAGTGGATCAGAAAAAACCGGTTTAAAACGGCATAACGCAGTTCAAGCTTCTAGGAAGATGCGCCTAAGTTCTTTCCTAAGTGCATTGAACATTAGGGCTTTGGGTACTACTAACGGCCAACGTCTAGAGAAGAAATTTAAGAGCATTGACGGAGTCCTAGCTGCATCTATCGAGGATCTCCAAGAGGTCCCCGGAATCAAGACGAACGCTAAGAAGATCCACAAAGGACTGATAGGAGCCGCTGCCCTCATCGCTAGTCTTCGTAGTATCCTTGAAATCACGGACTTAGACGATAGCGGGTCTCTAGCAGGTAAGAGCTTTTGCGTCACAGGTGAATTAAGTCTACCCCGTGAAGATCTCCATGATTGGATCCGAAACAACGGTGGTGAGATTAAATCAGGAGTCAGCAAGACTACTGGTTACCTAGTGACTAATACTCCAGATAGCGGAACCGGAAAGAATAAGAAAGCCGACAAATACGGCTGTCCTAAAATTACAGAAGACCAACTTTACGAACTAGCAGGGAATCGACCATAATGCATTCAGAAGATAGGCCATGGGGGTCATTTCACAATCTTTTAGACGACGAGCTGTGCAAGGTTAAGAAAATCGTCGTAAAACCAGGTGAACGACTGAGTCTACAATATCACAAATTCCGATCAGAACATTGGTTTTGTATCCAAGGTGTTGGTGTTGCTACAATTGGGGATAGGAGGGTAAACCTCCGCCCAGGAGTCTCAGTCAATATCATGAATAACGAGAAACACCGTGTTGAATGTCCAAAAAACGAAGAGGATTTAGATTGGCCAGGAAGTGAAGAAGAAAAGAATTTAATCTTCATAGAAGTCCAAACTGGTACTTATTTCGGAGAAGACGATATCGTTCGTCTAGAAGATGACTATGGCCGTTAAACCCCTAGCGGTAAAACTTCGTCCTAAAAAAGTAGAAGATATCGTCGGCCAGACTCACCTCCTGGCCGACGGATCACCACTCCGTACTCTAATCGATTCAGACAAACTTGCATCGATTATCCTGTTCGGCCCTCCGGGGACCGGGAAAACAACTATTGCCGAAGTTATAGCCAACTCCACAAAATCCAAATTCGTTCGTATGAACGCTACCTCAGCCACTGTTAAAGCCATCCGAAAAGAAGGGAATGAGGCCCTAAAAGAAGACTCTAAAGTAGTCCTTTTCGTCGATGAAATTCACCGATTTAGTAAAACCCAACAAGACGTTTTGTTACCGTTTGTTGAAGATGGTTATATTATCTTAATCGGTGCCACCACTGAAAATCCTTTTCACTCCATCAATTCCGCTTTGCTTTCCCGTAGCCATATTTTCGAGCTTTACTCCCTCACAGAAACCGAATTGGCCAAACTCGTTTGGAAAGGCTCCAAAACACTCGGAATCAAGATTCAAGCTGGTGCCTTAAAGCATATTATTCGGATCGCCTGCGGAGACGCTCGAAAAGCTATCAATACTCTTGATTTCGCTGTCGAACTGTGTGACGGGAAAGAGCTAACCGAGCAAGACGTTAAAGATATCGCCCCAAACAAGTATATGGTATTTGGCAAGGGTGAACACTTCGATCTGGCTAGCGCTTACCAAGGGTCAATACAAGCCTCAGACGCCGACTCTGCGATTTATTGGCTTGCTAAATGGCTAGAATCTGGGGAAGATCCTCGTTATATCGCCAGGAGATTAATGGTTTCAGCTTCTGAAGACGCTGCTGGAAACCCAGAATGTGCTATGGTCGCTCACAATGCTTACGTCGCTGCATGTAACATTGGCAGACCAGAGTGTGATATTGTTCTAGCCCATGCTACGATCTTAACAGCTAAAGCTCCAAGAAATAAAGGTGTCGCTAACGCCATTTGGGCTGCTGTCTCTGATGTTAAGAGAGGTAGGGATGAATGGGTCCCGAAAGAAATGAAGGATTCGCATTATCCTGGTGCTAAAGATTTAGGCCATGGAAAATACCATGACGGGGCGGATCAGAAATCTTATGTTGGGATTGACAAGAAATACGTCAGAGGGCTTTAAATATTACCACTTAGCGTAAACTTCGCACAATTTAAGGAATTTTGATTTAAAGTTGTCACATGAATTTTTAGTATAACCTGACATTCTACCTATAAAACTAGATGGACCATTAATAATTGTATTTTCCGCTTTATTGGCAAATTTTTCTGGCACAAGTTCATGCCAATCCTTGTGCGCAATCCTATTAGCATACATCAATAAAGCATTAGCTGATCCAGTTTCTGCTAGTTCTTGCTCGTATTTTACTTGGCGTCCTCTCCCGACGCTCCATCTTACTAACGCATCCATATCTTGCGTTATAACAGCTTCTGCTTCTGGCCAATCACTGAAATTTCTATACCCTGGATCGCGTATTTTAGATTCAGATTTGAAATTGAAGTATAAAGCTGTCCACCACGGACTTGTAAGTATTGCCTTTTCACCCATCGGAAAAGATTTTTTAGACATTGCAGCAAATTCATATGCTGTCTTAGGATCAGAAGCGATAAGTTCCAACATTTTAATGTTCTTTGGATCGTTTGCTACCTCAGCAATCCTCTCACCTTCGACCATATCATATATCTGAGACATCGTCATCTTTGGATTTTTTCGTTTTATTTCTTCATATTCTTCGTTTGATATTATCTCGGAATCGTCGCCGCCAAACGAACGCGCTCGCGGCCAAATTTTTTTTCTTAACATAGCCATAGCTATGTCAGGATTGGATTTCGATTCGTCTCCATATTTATCGAAATCGATGTTACCTCCTTGTATATGATATTTCCAATAGAAATCGTTTTGTGGCAGATATGAAGCCAATATAATTTCTAAATCTTCTTTATCCCATGTCATAGGATCAGTCAACATTTGTGAAATTGTTTCTAACCGCATAGGATATAATTGTTTATTATCTAAATTTGAAAACTCTTTATAATCTCCAGAGAAACACGCTAACGGGCTCGAGTCTATTTTGTTTAATATTAAAAATAACCCGCGATTGTTTTTCATGTAATTTTTGGCATGACTAGCATTTGCTACACACCATGGTGTTCTTCCTTTTACAAATGCTGCAATCGAATCCGGGTCTGATGCTTGGTAGGTTACCATATTATCAGTTTCTTTTACTTTTTTAAACCCTTTACTTAATATTCCGCTTTTAGAGCCTAATGACCTTTTACTTTCATACCCCCGGAAATTTTTTATAGTTTTTGATAAACTAGATAAAGTATAGCTAGTAATATCATGGTTTATCTGGGCTCTTTTTTGGATTAGTTTTTCGAATTCTTCTAGATCATATCTTACCGACATATCTAGATCATTATCGAAATTAGTTAACAGCCATGGTAGATATTTACGACCAGTAGGATCAATGGCCAGGATATAACTGTATACCTGTTCTGGCTCCATATTATGCTTCAAGGCAACATTATTTAATTTAACCCGGCTTCTCTTTTGAAAAGCTTTTGATTCATATAAGTAATTTAATTTCATTATGTAGTAGGATCGTATTCTTCAATAATTATATACGAGTTTGACGCGGCGAAATAAGCGGTAGTCCCAACATTATTCGCGTTAATGAAGTAGTTTGGTGACCCAGACGCACGATAGAGTCTAGAACTGATTGTTACTGGTGTTAATGCAGCCACGGTAAATTCACCTTCAGATGGAATAGTATGAATGCCAGCGCCACCACCTGAAGTTCTAATACCACCAGCACCAATACAAGTACTGCCTTGAAATAAAGCAAAACCCATATCGATAGCACTGTTAATGCCGAAAAGTACTAACCCTGAAACTCTAATTAAATTACCAACTCTAATTGGTGTGTAAGCAACACTTAACACTTCAGACCCAGCTCCAGTTGTAGGTGTAATTGTTAATGATTGAGCCGTTGACCCAGAAAGATTAGGGCCTGCTCCACTGCTCTTAATAGTCTGGCGCTTAACGATCCTCTGATTAGTAAAATTAGCTATCGCAACATTTAGTTGACGACCACCGTTGGCTGAAACGCCGCCGTCGGAAGCCCCAACCCCATCACCTTGGAAATTATACGTATCAAATGGACCATTGGGGACTGGGCTAGCGTCATCGCTAGCAAAAATTTGCGAGGTGTGCTCGTTTATTCGTAAGTAACGATCGATGTTGAAACCCATACCATAGTTTTGATAACTGTTTCTATAGAAAAACAATTAAGGTGCCGTTCATCATGAAAACATAGAACATGAACAGATTCGCTATTATTTTATTGTTGTTTTTAACGGCCTTTACAGGTTGTACATCCACACCACATGATTTAATTCAAGCCAACGCCGATGTAAATGCTGTGACCATGCCGCAAGTGCATCAACACGCAGCAGACCTCGAAGATCATTATTGGGATTATGCCCAACACAATGGGATCACGTGGCCACCGCGAAGGAGCGACGTTAATTTAGTTAACCCAGATATACACGGCAACGGTGGAGACACCGCCCTCTTTACTGGATATATGTTAGCCGCCCAAGTATACAAATGGAAAGTAACTGGAGATGCTGCGGATTTTACCAAAGTACTCCAAACTTTACGAGGTTGTTATATTCTAACTCATGCTACTGGTACCCCTGGTGTAATTAGCCGATGTGCTTTCGATACTACAATGCCAGAAAGATTTGGATTTCCAGAGTTCTGGGGTTCTAGGATCGACCGAGGATTCGTTGGTGAAGGCCCCGCCGAAACAGGTAGTAATTGGGTTACAACATACACTCCAATGACTTACTATACCCGCGCCACAAGAGACCAAATTACTGGTCTAATTTTTGGGTTGAGTACAGCATGGAAAGAGTTAGATGGTAATTCCACAAACGAGGTTCTAGCACGGGAAGTAATTGCAAAAATCACAGCAGATGTCTATTGGTACCTTAGAGCTAATGACTTTTTAATTCGGGATCAACACGGGAGAAATGATACTAGTGCTGATGATGTCACTGGTGTTCTAAAATTAGCATTGCTAGGTCTGTTCCGTCACACATCCGGTCTTCCACGCATCCAAGAAAAATATGAAGAATTGTTTGCCCAAACATTCATACTAGATAGAGCCTGGGATGCTGCAATCAATGTCTTCAATAACTGGGACCAATACTACGCATGGAATCTTAGGTATGCTAGAGCCTGTTCAATTTGGCTTCTAGAAGATGATGCAGAACGCCGTGCTACTGTTGTAGACTACGTTAGAAGTAAACTATGGGCTTATACCAGAAACCACAATAGCCCACAATTCGCTTTTATTTATGCAGCAATGCGAGCTGAAGGTGAAGTTCCTCTTACTGACGCTTTATTTGGTTTGAAGTCTCTATCGTTGAGACCAATGAGGCAGTGGGACTCCCCATTATGCGGAGATTTGCGGGCTCCTAACCTTTCTCAAGCGTTAACAGGTATTGGAAGATATATCGTTCCACCACACCTTAGAAAACCTACTGATTACTCAACTTGGACTAAGAAACCATGGGATACTGGCGAGCATTGCTTGGGGGATGCGCTCCCCAACGGTGATAACACCGGAGGGGATTTCTTGCTACCGTATTGGATGGGCCGTCGTTACGGCTTTATCGAGTAGTACGTTTCTTAATAGAACGAACCACGGTCTTGCCACGGAATTCGAAGGTGAGCTTGCCGTTCTCTACCTTGACAAGTTTCATCAGTTCTTCACCATCGCGTAGTTTAACGTTCTTGCTAGGTGCGAAACGATATAGAACTTTACCACCTTTAACTAGAAAAGTATCGCCTTCCCACCAAATCTTGTCGTTTACGATAGCACTGCTTGGAAGTTTGCTCTTCCCCTTAACAACTACTGTTCCTGTAATTGTAGTGGTGGGAACTGTTGCAGTTTCTTGTGAGAAACTTGGGGTAGTTAAAAAGGCGGCTAGGGCTAGACTTAGAATTAATTTCTTCATTGGGTATCTCCAGCATATTTACCCCCAAGTATTTTACCTTTATAGGAGGAATGATATGAAAAAGTTTGATACATATCAAGACTATGTTAATAGAGTTGCAGACGGCTACGAGCTTTCTGAGCTTCAAGATGCCGGGGAAGAGGCGATTTCCCAAGAGCTTGCATATAACATCGTGGGGCTCTCTGGCGAGGCAGGTGAAATTCTTGAAAAAATGAAGAAAGCCTGGCGTCATACCGATGTCAATCACGTTCATGAGTACTTGTCAGAGGATACACGCAAACATGGTGTTGCACTTGAATTAGGAGATGTATTATACTACGTCGCTCGCACGGCAAATCTATTAGGGTACAAGCTTTCTGATATTGCTGATATGCACCGCAGTAAATTAGATGATAGAATTAAACGCGGTGTTGTTAAAGGCGAAGGCGACTACAGATAAAATTACGCCCCTATAGTGAAATGGACATCACGGGAAGCTTCTAACTTCTAGTTCCGGGTTCGAATCCTGGTGGGGGCATTAAAAACGCCAAAAATATATCATGGTAATACTTTGGTTTTTACTCTGCGTCTTGCTTGGTACGGTGTACGGGAACTTTGCAGAGTGGTTCCTCCACAAACACCTACTTCACCGTTTTGGAAAAAACAAGAATAGTATGTGGGGCTTTCACTGGAAAGACCACCATAAATACGCTCGCCAAAACAAATTCTACGATCTAGATTATCTAAAACCAATATCTTGGACAACAAGAGGAAAAGAACTGTTAGGACTAGCCTTGCTAGCTTTAGCACATTCCCCTCTATTGTTAGTCGCTCCAGGTTTTGCAATGGGTGTCTATTTCCACATGGCGTTATATTATTACACTCATTGCAAATCGCACACTAATCCTAACTGGGGATATAAATACTTGAGATGGCACTGGGATCACCACATGGGCAAGAATCAAGATGCCAATTGGTGCGTAACTTACCCATTAGCAGATTATATAATGGGCACCCGTGAACACAATACCTAATAATACCAGGTAAGTCCCAATATACCAATATCTGATTCTATACCACGGTTACGTGTATTTCTTAACCCGGCATGGGATATATGTCCAAATCGATATCCAGCAAATAATGACAAATTTTCAGTTATACTGAATTCAGTTCCTATGCCTACTTGATCTCGGAAAGCAAAGCCAGATTTCTCTTGCTCATAAGTGGTAACTGATAATATTGTAGGTCCAGCACCAACCTCTAAATACGGTGTAAATCTTCCTAAAGGGTAAGAATACCGTAACATCGCTGTTGCTCCTAACGTATGTCCAGGAGCCCGACCATGCGTGATGCCACCGTAAAGTTCTAGGGTAATATCAAAATTGCCGTATATTTCTGGCAATCTTGTATATTTTGTTGTGTCTAAATCGAACCTGACGCCTGTGATTTCAGTATAAACATCTTCTCCCTTTACTTGGGAGCGTGCAACACTTCCGTATATTGATGTTTTTTCAATAGAGGAGCATCCTACCATGAAAAGTAGCAGAAGTAGGACCAAATTTTTAAACATATTACCTTAGATATTCAAAACTATCGGAACCTTAAAATTTAGACTAATGATTTACTAACGGCTGTGAAGAATTTTCTGTACCATTCTATCCCAACGTCTTTACCATTTTGCTCTGACCATATAGATGCATAATTGGTTTTGCCGTCAGTGAATTCACCAAACGAAACCTGATTTGGGATGCCTTGAACAGTACAAAACCCTGACACGAGGCCATCGTCAGTATAGTTCCATTCATCGTGTTCGTCTGGCATTAAAAAGTTGTTAGATTTTGAATATGCAGTAGGCCCAAGACCAATTATTGTATCAATCCTAATGCTTAACAGCTTATTGGCACACAAAACGGCGGCTTGATCGGCGGTAACTGGTTGATAAGAATTAAGCTCAATATGTGGTACTACGTCCGGATCTGGTTCGAGTGGCGTATGAGGATAACGAGGATCTTGCGGATAATCGGGTAAGTGGCACTGACATTCCATCAACGCAGCCTTAAGACTAACCGTAGACCGAATTTTTTCAACCGATTTGCCAATATTGCCCTTAGAGGTGCTATCTCGTGACGGAGCAAATCGGCCTATTTTATCTAATGCTCTAATGTATTTTGGGATAGCTGCTTTATCACCTTTTTCAATATCACGTTCTAGCTTTCGTATGTCTACATCAGCTTCGTTGATTAAATTATGTAATCTTGTTAATCTCATATAAGTGCGAATCCATAGACATAAACATCTGCGGTAAGAACGCCACCTGTAGCTGGTGTATCAACTTCCAGGGTTAAGTTACCTCGAAGGACTTTAGTCTTATCTTCTAGAGTCCTTTGGTAAACATCATCAACTGACAAGATGTTGGTTAATTCTACAGGGCTGATGAAATTTTCAAACCCGGTATCATCACCAATTGAAATTGTTACTGGAGTTGTTGCCCCATCACCAGTGATAACAATGGCAATTCTAGTGATTACAAAAGAATCTGTTCCATTTGGAACAACAATGGCCTGAATCCCAACGGCAAGGTTAACAGGAACAGGTGCAGCTCCTGTGATTAATTCGATCGGGTTTTGAGCATCCATTCCGGTTGGGCCAGTGATGCCATCAGGACCAGTTGGTCCCGTGGGCCCTGTCGTGCCATCGATGCCGGTTGGGCCGGTTGGTCCCGTAGTGCCATCAACACCAGTTAGTCCTGTAGCGCCAGTGTTACCATCAGCGCCAGTAGGTCCCGTTGCCCCATCCGGACCGGTTGTACCTAAACCAACCCCTGTTCCACCAGTAGCGCCGTCTGCGCCGTCTGGTCCCGTTGGGCCAGTCCCGCCGCCAGTTCCTCCAGCGCCACTATCTAATAGTATAAAACTGCGTCGAATCGCAGCATCCCAACCTGGAGCGTCAAATGGCAATTGGGTAAAATTACCAACTGTTGTCGGTGTTCCATAAGATCCAGATTTGGTTAATTCACCAATATTACCTGGTCTTGGTTCCCCAAATTCAGCGCCTTCGTCTTCTGTTAAATTGTCTTCAACAATTAACGTAGTTCCTGTGGGCACGCTTACAACGTCGTAGATTGCTCCACGGTCGTCTGCAAGACGTCCTCCAAAGTGGTCTCCTACGGTTATACCTGCGGTGCTGTTGACTGCTAATGTATATCGAGTAGGGCTTCCGCCATCGTTTTGGACGGATATAATTGTGACTAATCCACGCGCCATTGCCTTACCTCGAACCTACCGTATGTTTGGAGCTAGAGCTTATTTGGCGTTATATATAGCGCCTTCTAAAAACTCTGTAATACTAGTGAGACTATTTGGGTCATGGATATTTACATCTATTCCATCCAAAACCATGAAAATGCCATTAGGCATCCTCTTCCACCGATCAACATCTAAGTTTTCAGCGTTCAAAAACATTTCGATAGCATATTCAGCGTTAATGTCGGCGAAGATTTTGCTCAAATCGACGTTAGACCAGTAATAGTAACACATCGGATCGCCAAGGTCTCGTGGTGTTAACTTTTCTTTTTTCCTAAATCCTATATCCTCTAGCAAGATACAGATAGCTCCTAAGAAAAGATTACAATGCATTGTGTTCCATCAAAATTATATTTGACAGTTTGCGGCGAGTATATTAAACATAGGCCCGTAACTCAGCGGTCAGAGTGGTTCCTTTACACGGAACTGGTCGGGGGTTCGAATCCCTCCGGGCCTAATGATCCACGCATTCAGTCAAGACCGATTTTACGCCCCTGAGCGATTCCAGCATTGCCCAACCTTAGCGGCCCTCGATGGCAATACTTTGGTAGCATTCTATGCTGGAACCAGAGAATGCTCACAAGACCAAAAAGTTAAAATCTTTTACAACTCCCGTAAAAACCCGCACATTCACGAATTAGAAGAAAACACTGGCAATCCAATTCTTCTAACTGTTGATGATTACAAAGCTGTCATCATTTATTCAGAATTTACAAAGACCACCGGAAACCCTGGTGCTATGTGGCAATACTGTAAAACGTGGGTTAGAGAAATTAAAGTTGTCTATGACGATTTAATTGAAATCGGGGGTAGGCGACCTTTAATCGTGACTGAGTCTTTCGACGACAACCCGCCCGAAGAGATTGGCTACCTAGCCCGGTGCCATCCAATCGCCTTTGAAGATGGGTGGTTGCTCCCCTTGTACAGGGAACATAGACCGCGATTCCATGGTGTAGTGATGTTCAGCAAGGATGGACTAAACTGGGAATATAGAGGCACTATCGGCAGAGGAACTTCATGTATTCAGCCAACTATCTGGCTAGAGAATGGTAAGGTCTGCGCCCTCATGCGAAACTTCGCCAGAAATAGAGACCAAACAGCCTATTATTCTGAATCAGATGATGGCGGAAGAACTTGGTCTGATTTGGAGGGATCACAGTTTCCAAACTACAATAATAGTATTCTGGCCATCAACTGTCCAAATGGCGATAAGGAAACACAGTTGTTTATTTGGAATGATGATCCTACAGGCCGAAATAACATCTCGCTTGGAACTGCCGATAGAAAATTGGTACTACTTGATGGATACGGCAGTTACCCAGCCGCCTGCATACTAGATGACCAATTGCATGTTGCGTATATGGGTATTTCTAATCAGATGAAAACCCCACACGCTAAGTCCGTTATTAAGCACAAAGCATATAGTCTACCCGCTTTGATGCGAGAAGCACGTGGTAAACCCACATTATGGAGTGGAAAAGCTTAGAGATAAGTAACCAAAACTAAACAGAATCGATGGTTAAAATGAACAAGTTAATGTTATTTCTCGTATCTTCTGTTTTAATGTTAGCTGGTTGTACATCACAGCAGCTACCAGACAATTGGCACCCACTCACTAGAGTTGTAGAAAGAACAAATATCGTTGTTAGTCCTACTGTGGTTACAACAGTGTCACCGCTACTTATTACTGGTGATTTAGACTGGTTTAACGAGAGATATCCAGTTGGGTCCGTTGCTCATGAAGCACTAAGACGTCACGAAGTTCAACACGCTATCGAGCAAGAAGAATATCCGCAAGGTAAAGCTGCGTGGTTTTATCGTTATTTAAGAGATAAAGATTTCCGCTGGGGAGTTGAACAACGAGGTTATAAAGAAGCGATCCTTTATAAGAGAAGTCAAGGCCAGTGGATAAACGTAGAAGGTTTAGCAGCAACCCTAAGCGGCAATGTTTACAATAATATGGTTAGTTTCGAAGATGCTCGAAAATGGGTATTGGATGTACTAGCCGGTCGCCAGTAACTAACCACAGATATTATGCCGTTAGAAATCAAAACAAGCTCTTTCTGTGGATTGTCCCGAAGTAAAGATTGGCAAGCATGGTTAGGAGCCGAGGCCCCAGATTTGCTAGCAGATCTTACTAAAACACTAAAATCGGGACAAGGATGCAGAGCTAACAGCGACAAGATGATGGAGATCTATTTCGACCTCCAAAAACGCAACAAACAAGATGCTCTAGACGCATTCTTAAAACGACGTTTCCCGTGGTTGATTAAAGGAGAAGCACCCAAATCACCGCCTCCAAGGACTACCCCACCAGTTCTACCAAAAACCAATAGTAAAGATTGGAACGCATTAAATAAGCACGGGGTTTTCAAAACTTACCGCCCTGATATTCTGTCTTTCCCACGAAAGCTTATTATCATTGATCACCATGAAAAACTCTATAATAGAGTCCACCGATTCATTATAAACAAATTAGCAGTCGATTACTTCATTATCGATAACTATGCATATATTGAATACTTCGAGCCGAAAGATGCCGGTATAGTAGATAAGATCCCAAAGAATCAACGGGACATTTACAAATACCGACAAAAGATGGCTCAAGATGCGAAATAAATTAGCATTAATTGCTCGCAACGATACAAGAACCAAAGCGCTTTACGAATTCCTAGCTGGCAATGCATATGCCCAGGTAGAGCTTAATCCTACCTATCCAAAAGACTCCATAGTAGTCTCATCGGAGTTTAATAAATCATTAGACCCATCTAACCAATTAGTGCTTCTAGCTAGAGGTGATAAATTAACTTCTAAAGAAAGAATGTTTCTTCCAAACCTCAAAGGAATCATCGCGCACACACAGTCAGCCGCGTACAAAATTGCTTGGCAAGTTAAAGCCACCGGATTTGCAACTCCCATAATTAGCTTATTGCCATACGTTACCGTCCCAAAGAATATAACACCAAATAAGTCAATCTACTATGATAACTTAGGTCCGGTGCCAGATGTATTCTTTAATAAATACAAAATCCAAAACATCAACCCAAATGCTAAACTTCGCATTGATTTAAGTGAACCAGAAGGCTTCCCTTATCACATCCTAGAAAGTATGGCTATGGGAGTCCCACCTGTTGTTTGGGACCAACCACCATATTCAGATTTTATCATCCACGGACATAATGGATATCTGATCCAAAACACAGGCGAATTATCTCCAATTTTAGACGCTAAAGACCATTCTTTAATAGCTATGAACGCTAGAAATACAATTAATTCAATCTATAACCCTATCAGATATTACAATTCACTAATTAAGAGACCAAACAATTTAAATATCTTAAGCAAGATCAAACTAGAACACGAAGAACGAAAATGGATTGTAAGAGAACGCATTTTCAAAGGCAACGAAATTGAATTTTTCCCCAAAGATTTCAATCCACTGCTTCAAGAAATAAGTTTAAACAACGTTGAAGAAGTGCTAGAGCACTTTTCTGGCCAGAATTTTTCTGATGTATATGTCTTTGGATGTGATTTTCCTACACATCTAGAACCAGAAGACATTAACAGGATAAGAGGGCTGATAAACCAATTAGGCCCTTATAAATTAAAATTGCACTTCTGCATTGATTACAATCTAATTAAATTATCTGACGAGTGGATTAGATTATGTAGTAAGTTGAGTTTGATCAGTGTCCAAGAAGGCTTGAAACAGGTATCAAGGTAAAACATAAAATATGGCGACTCCTGAAGAAATTGCAAAACTGATAACTGATGATCCGGACATCTTTAACGAAATGGCCGTTGGTACAGGAGGCATTGCCATGGGTCCAATGCAGGCCCTTGGGACTCCAGCACCCAAAAAGAAAAAGCGTAAAAGTGTAAAACGCGAAGACGACGGCGACATTGGAATGCAGAAGATGCATAAACAATATTACGCCGATCCAGTTACTGGGCAATCAAAATCCAAAGGTAGCGGAAAATCGAATGACGGAGAGGTCCTTTATTCAGACACACAAACCGAAGAACCAGAAAAAGCACTAGGAGAATCATCCGGAGATCAAGCAAGGATTGCCCAACTAGCTTCTATAACTCTGGAATCCCCACCATTAGACCAATGGTCTCACGGCGAGGAGATGAACGATGGCCTCCGCAAGAAAATTCTAGGCAGTTTTAGAAAAGCTTTCGGGTCAATGAAACAAATCGTTGATCGCCTTCCTGGTGGGTGCGCATTAGCTCAATCATGGGCTCAACATCTAGAATATATCCAACACCTAAGAAAATCAGACGCCCAACAGACTAGAAACCCTGTCGAATGGGAAGGCAATCCAATCGAGACACCACCTAAAGGCTGGTGGGGTCAGAAATGGGGAGTTTCAAGTTCACGAAATTACATCCTATCATTCTTTTACGAAGTTTTATACGAATATTTGTCTAAATTCCAAGAACTACAAGACGAGCACCTAGTATCTTGTGACGACGAACAATGTATGTCCGAAAACCACCAAAAATGGGTGATTAAAGCTCTATGTGCTGATATCGTTGGATTTAGCGATATTTGGGACATTCTTAGGACTGAACGCGCCAAAGCTTTCACCACATACCGGTACTATCAGAAACGTGGTACTAAACAAATACGCCATCAAATGAGTAAAGACGATCAAGATCGTCTGGCGCAATGGAAAGCCAAACCTGCTCACGAGCGCGGACCAGTAATGGGTGAATTGCCCGATACTATGTCACAACTTGCCAATTGGTACAAGGATCACCCCAAAGGACGCCGTAGCGTATTCTCTTCAGGATTCGGAGAACCAACCTTTAAAAAGGGCGATCGGGTAGAACATGCAAAATACGGCCCTGGTCAGGTAGTGTCTACTCCTAAAGAGATAGACGTATTTGTCCGAGTGATGTTCGATACAGATCTACAAACAGCATTCGGACAAATTGGACCAGGTGTTGCTCATAATGTCAAGGTAAAACGGGTAAGAAAAGCCCACCTTGAAACCCAATACTAAAATTGTTCTTCTTCGGTCGATCCAGCCATAGCTGTAGTTGACGACCCACCACTAGTAACAACCTTCTGAACTTTATCAAAGTATCCAGTTCCAACAAATTGTTGATGCTTGACAGCTTTAAATCCTAGGTTCTGCATGTTGGAATATTCTTCTTCTTGGACTTCCTGGTAAGCAGCCATACCGCGTTCTTTATAGTCTAGAGATAATTCGAACATGCTGTGGTTTAGTACATGGAAACCAGCCAAAGTGATAAACTGGTAAGTATACCCTATTTTAGCTAGCTCGTTTTGGAAATCTTCAACAGGACCAGTCTTGTCCGGGTGTTGGCTCCAACGGAATGATGGCGAGCAGTTATATGCTAGCATTTTTCCTGGAAATTTAGCGTGGATAGCGTCAGCGAACCTACGAGCTTCATCTAAATCTGGTTTTCCTGTTTCACACCAAAGAAGGTCAGCGTATGGGGCGTAAGCTAACCCACGTGCGATCGCCATGTCGATGCCACCGGTAACTGGATAGAAGCCTTCTGTCGTCCTTTTAGCACCGGTAAGGAAAGGAACATCTCTACTATCAACGTCGCTAGTAAGCAATTTAGCACTATTGGCATCAGTTCTAGCGATAATAATAGTGCCTGTGCCAAGAACATCCGCTGCTAGTCTGGCGGCTTTAAGTTTATTGACAAATTCGCTGGTAGGAACTAGAACTTTGCCGCCTAAATGTCCGCATTTTTTCGCAGAAGACAACTGATCTTCAAAGTGAACACCGGCAGCGCCAGCCTTGATCATCCACTTCATAAGTTCGTAGGCGTTTAGAAGACCTCCGAACCCAGCTTCTGCGTCTGCTACGATAGGCTTGAAATAGTCTGTTTTGCCATTTCTACCACCGATTTGATCAGCTCGCTCTAAAGCATTATTAATGCGACGGATTACCTTAGGGACACTATCAGATGGGTAAAGGCTCTGGTCTGGATACATTTCTCCAGCAAGATTAGCATCGGCGGCAACTTGCCAGCCACTTAGATAAATAGCTTGAAGACCTGCTTGAACTTGTTGTACCGCCTGGTTACCAGTTAAAGCCCCAAGGGCACGAACTGCTTTATCAGACTTTTGAGCCTGCTTTAAAGAATCCCACAATTTATCTGCAATCCACTTAGAGTACGGCAAAGGGAAGAAACGAGAGCCCCTTAAATCCAAAACATCTTCTGATGTATGATCCCTATGTGTGTCTTCCCATCGGTCTTCACAGTCCGATAACTCTTTGGCATTGTCCATTTGTGCTCCTATATTACATTGGGTTGTGACGTCCAGACAGGACGTAACGCTCGGTTAGTATTCTAGCTTTGCGTAGTGTTTCTTCACCACCTGGCTCTGATTCCGATTCAACAAGACGCGTGTATTCCTCGTCAAATAACTGGTGAATCACTTGAGGCGTATGATCTGGAAGATGATGCATGCGTTGCGCGATTTGCAATCTAGCTCCCCTATCAGTTGCTAAATCTTCCATATATCCATCAAGCAAACTTGCACCCTTGCCATTTAGAACACCATTCCGATAACGCATAGCAATTCTAATCGATTGCCTAGTGCCATCTAAAGTGACTTTACCACCAACGATTGGTGGTCTAAGATCAGGGTGGGCTGGAAATGGATGCATAACACTTAACTGATTTGGGTAAGGAAATTGATCTACAGAAACCTGGTTCTGATCCGGGTGACCGGTCCATGCTCCATCCATTCCCATATTAGCTTCGTTTTTCTTATCAGCCTCTAATCCTTTAAGAGCACGTTCATTTAACTCTGGGTCTCGACGACTAGGATAAAGTGCCGTCATTCCGCCAATCGCTAAAATCCCGTGGGAATGACAAGTATTGACCATGTGAACTCTGAGATCCTGAAAAAATGCGACGTCGTGTGGAATGACGTTACGATCAGGAAGAATCATGGTAGAATCCGAAAGATTTTGCTCCATATAAGAAGCCATATAATCCCAGCGTCCAAGGTTTAATCCAACAATATGATCCCTAAGGATATAAATGAATGGGTCTAGTTGGTGCGCGAACGAGTGGCACTCTACCAGAGCCATACATTTGATGGGATTTAGTTTCAGCTCCGCAGCAACATCTCCAAATAGCGCGGCCCACCATTCTGCTTCTTCAGCATATTCTGTCTTAGGAATGTAAAAAGCTAATGGTTGTTCTACTGGCAAATCGTTGCCCTGACTAAATAACCATGCAGACATGCAGACATCAAGCAATGAAGCGGATGTAATAGTTTGTCCGATGACTTGGTATAGGTGTAGCCCGCGTGCTCTAACGAACAAAACAGTGTTACTATCGGCAATATGCCTAATCATATCTTTCTTTTGATATGACAATGTCCGGTTGAACAATTTTTCTAAGTTACCGTAAGCTCTGAGGAGATTTTCTCTTTCGTTGGCCATCGAGTCTTCGATATCGACCATAACTCCTGGGGCACCAGAATTCATCATTTTGACTACTAAAGCAGCGTCATCTAACGGGCCGGTCATCTGGTTTCGTTGATCTTTACACCATTCCGGGAAATCAACTTTAAATTCTGAATTATGTAGGATTTGTCTAGGCTGTAATTCTTTAGGCCACGATTCGTAACTTTCTGGGTAGCCTACTTTATCATCGTTTTCGAAAGAATAAGTAGTGCGTTCGATCCGTTTTTTAGCAATAGTCTGTTGCCATTTAGAAAATCTTTCGTGATATGGCATGAAAAATTCTAAGAATTCTTTTGAAAGATCGGTATCAGAAATAACGTTAGTGTCCATAAATGCTCCTTTTATAAGTACGTAAGGATATGATTCCCTTAAAGTCAACCATTTACATTCTAGGTTCAGGCGGCTTCGCTAATGAAGTAGCAACCTATATCAGAGAATTGGTTACTACATCTAGCAATCAATCGATGTCCATGCTAAGAGGCCGAACTGGAATGCTTCCAGACCACCTACAAGCCGATGTTGATATACACTACGTAGATGACCACGCCGCTGGTGAAGGAATATTAACTGTAAGAGGATACCAAAACGCTTACAGCACATTTAGTACAAAACCAAAATACTCAATTATGGGTTCAGGACAATGCAGCATCAAACTGAAGATGAAAAAGGAAATTATTGAGCCCTACTTCAGCATGCGCCATCCAAGATCTACTATTAGTGGAAGTTCACAGATCGGTAATGGTTCTGTGACTGCTCCTGGGGCTGTTATAGCCGCTAGAACTATTCTCGGAGAGCATGTTCTTGTTAATTATAACGCTACTATAGGCCATGACACGAAAATCGGATCTTTTTCTGTTGTGAGTCCTAACGCTGCTGTAGGTGGCTTTTGTGATATCGGAGAGGCAGTTTATATTGGTTCCGGTGCACAGATTAAAGAAAAGATAACTATTGGCGACGGGGCCATAATCGGCATGGGAGCCATCGTAACTAAGGATGTCCCACCCGGCGTAACTATTGTGAAAGTCAATGAAAGGCTAAATTAATTATGAGTGTTGAAGGAAGTAACTGGGCGAAGATTCGCGAACTATTAGACAAGCACGAAGATGATCGTGATAAGGCTCAAGCAGGTAACAAGTCCGCAGGGACTCGTGCTCGGATTGCTCTAATGGAAATCAAGAAATTAGCGCACGAAGAACGAGCTGTATTGAACGATTTAAAAAAGGCTAAGTAAATGTCAAGGAAAGACCTGTCAGGTTCTAAATTTGGCAGACTTTCAGTTCAAGACGAATACGAAATCAGGAAACGTCGTAGGACATATTGGCGATGTATATGTGATTGTGGTAAAGAAAAATGGGTGTCCATCTCTTCTCTTAGAGCAGGAACTAAAAGTTGTGGATGTCTTGCATTAGAACTGAAAAGTTTAGAACCTGGCAAATCTGCTAAAAATCGATTTTTCCGTAGGTACAAAACTGACGCTAAAAAACGAAGTTTGAATTTTAATTTAAACTTCGAAGAATTTATTTCTTTATGTCATCAAGATTGTTTTTATTGCGGTAATATGCCAACTAAAGTACTAAGAGAGACATCCAATGGTGACTTTGTACACAATGGTGTCGATCGTATTGATTCTAATATTGGTTATACAATAAGTAATTGTGTATCGTGCTGTTCTAAATGCAATTTTGCTAAAGGACGATTAACCCAATCAGAATTTTTTCTGATGATAGAAAGAATATATCGACACCGCATAATTTCTAAAGGTGAAACAAAACACAAAAAACGAGCGGCGTTTTTTGGTAGATGGCAACCTTTCCACAAAGGACACATGTGGTTAATTAAAAACAAGTTAGATAAAGGTATACCATGCGTCATCTTTGTTAGAGATATACCACCAGATAAGAAAAATCCATACACCACCCAAGATACTATAGAAGTAATCAAAAAAGCTTTTAAAAATGAAGATGTTATCGTTCAAGCTTTACCCGATATTGAATCAATTAACTGGGGTCGTGGTGTTGGATATGAAACCAACGAATTTAAGCCGCCAGAAGACATAAAGAGAATATCTGCCACAGACATCAGAGATAAAATCATGTCCAATGACGATTCTTGGAAAGAGTTTGTTACTACACCTGTAGCAGAATGGTTAGAAGAATATTATGGTTGAAACCACCAAGTTAAGGACCATAACTAAATCGATAGTGTGGCGAATTTTCGCCACACTTATCACTTTTAGTATGATTTCCTTTATTCTTCCATTATTTCAAGCATTGGCAGCTGCCGCAATGATTACAGCAGTCGTCGACGGCGGAGTAAAATTCGTGGCTTATTACGCTTATGAGTCTATATGGGCCAAACTCGATTTTGGTAAAAAAGTGGACAAATCCGAAGGTTGCGTCATATGGTTGACCGGGTTTTCTTGTGCAGGTAAGACTACTATTGCTATAGAGTTAGAAAAACGTCTGGAAAAACGACTTAAAAGAGTCGAATATCTAGACGGAGACATCTGTAGAAAATCAATGTGCCAAGACCTTGGTTTTACTAAAGCTGACAGAGATGAAAATATCAAACGAATCTCTTTAGTTAGTTCTTATCTATCCAAAAAAGCTATTACCATTTGTGCTTTTATCTCTCCATATCGAGAAGCTCGTGCTAAAGCTAAGGCCATATGCACCAATTTCATTGAAGTTTACGTAGATTGTCCTATTGACATATGCGAAGAACGAGATGTCAAAGGGATGTATGCTAAAGCGAGGGCTGGAGAAATTAAAGGATTTACCGGTATTGATGATCCATACGAAATCCCAGAAGAACCAGACATCCACCTTTTTACTGATGTAGAATCTGTAACAGAATCAGTAGATTATATCATATGGTACTTAAAGGATAAAGGACACATCTAATGGCGTTAGATAAAGAAAAATGTGACTATTGCGGGGAAATGAAAGACTTCGTCCTGAGGAATGTGGGGCCCCGTCGTAAGCTTAGAATGTGTTTAGAATGCCATTCCAAGACAGAACAAAAAGACCCTAAATATTACGGGACGCATAAAAACCCGAGTAATTAAAGTATGATTCCTGTATATCAGCCCTGGCTTACCGATCTAGAAAAGAAATACTTAAACGAAGCGATAGATTCAAGTTGGATCTCATCTACAGGGAAATTTGTAAACAAAGCTGAAGAGATGTTCGCTGACTTTATCGGCGTGAAACATTGCGTTGTTACAACATCTGGAACCACAGCGCTCCATCTCTGTTTAAGAGCATTAGACTTACCACACTACGATGGCGACACAAGATTAAACCCAAGCGGCACAATTGGAATCCCAGACACAACATTCGTCGCAACAGCTTTTGCAGCTTCGTATGACAAACGACCAGTTGAGCTTATCCCAACTGATCCGCTAACTTGGAATTTAGACATCGATTGGTTGGAAAAACGTCTAGAAGACGGTTACCGTTACCATGCGATTGTTCCAGTCCACCTTTATGGTAACCCATGTGATATGGAACGGCTCCAAGAGCTTGCAAAAACATATAAATTCAAACTAATCGAAGACGCATGTGAAAGTTTAGGAGCCACAATTAGAGGAAAGAAAACAGGGGCATGGAGTGATGTGGCCTGTTTCTCGTTTTATGGCAACAAATCGTTCACTTGCGGAGAAGGCGGAGCGCTTGTTACAGACGACGATGCCCTAGCTCACCGCGCTGCTATGTTGCGAGGTCAAGCCCAAGATCCTTGTAAGCGCTATTGGCACGTAGATGTTGGTTATAATTATCGCATGACTAACATGCAAGCTGCTGTACTATGTGGACAGTTAGAACGTGCTGATGAAATCCTACAAGAGAAAGAACGTGTAGCAAAACGCTATTTAAACGCGCTCCAAGGCCATTTCAAATCTCAAAAAATCTTACCAACCCATACGCACTCAAATTGGATTGTCTCATTAGAGCTGCCCGTAGAACAACCAGCAGTGACCGACCTCATGAGGCAACGTGGAATTGATACTCGTAAAGTCTTCTATCCTTTATCAGCGATGCCACCTTACCAATTCCATGATACACACCCCGTAGCAGAGCACCTTTCTAAATACGGAATTTCACTTCCTTCATACCCGCAATTGACAAACGAAGAAGTTGATTTTATCTGTAAGAACCTAATTGAGTGCGTCGATATAGTTAAAGGTTCTTAATTTCGTATCTAAAGGGGAACTGCATGAAACAAGCTCATATCGCAATTTTCCACGGGTTAGGCGACTGTGTAAACATCACAACTTTCGTTGGAGCAATAAAACGAAAGCACCCAAATTGTAAGATTACCTGGATTACATATGAAGGGTATAAGGGCATCGCAGAGCACAATCCTAATATCAACAAAATTGTAACTTACAATGATAAAGGTGGAATTGCTGGATTCGCTTGTGATAAACATTACAAAACATTAAGATCTAAACACCCTAAACTTATCACCCCAGCGTCCTATATTAGCGGATTACAAGACAAAACCCTCCTTGGTGATTTCAAAGTAAAGATTAAAGCTCTAGGGTTAGATCCAAATCCTTTTACCCCGCAGCTATGGATTACGCCGCAGGAAATTGAAGATGCTAAAATTTGGTTAAACAAAAGAAGTATCAAAGACTTCGTAATGTTAGAAGCTAAATTTGGATCTCAACAGTCTTTCTGGAAAAGACAGCACACTATTAAAGTTTTAGAGCAGTGCAAAAAGAAGGGCTTATCAGTCCTTTTAACTCATAGATCTGATCCTGGCCTCGCCGAATTCAATAAAATAACTCCAACTTTTTGTATGGATGTTAATTATCGATACTTTATTCCATTCTACAATATGTCTAAAGGGTTTGTTGGGGTTAGTAGTAGCGCTTCTTGTATAGTCCATACGCACCAATGTATTAATAGCATACCACATCTGGAATTTGTTCGTGGAGACCATTGGAGCACTAGTCATTATAAGAAAACTAATAAGACAATATCCTTCGATGAAAAACAAGTCTCCAAATTAATCCAAAAGAAGATATAACATATGTCCGTTTTATACGTTTACGATTTTGACGACTGTTTAGTTAATACTCGTCAAGTCTTAGAAGACAATGATTGGTTTACTAGAGAAAACATCTCCAAACTAATCATAGACGATAACCCATTTGGGAGGCAGGTTTCTAATTTAACAACACCTTTGTCTACTATGGTTAAAGCAATCGAATCTAGCACAACCGGCCATAATATCATTTTATCAGGCCGGAGCGCAGCCCAAATCCAGTACTGGCTTCAAAAATTCAGATATGATTTGTACTTCAAAACCGTGATTGGGTTGGCATTATGGGGAGATATATCAGAACACAAGAAAAGCGTAATCGAACGGTATCTAGATAGGTACGATCGAGTAGTCTTCTATGATGACAAAATCGAAAATATCGAAGCAGCCCAAACTCTAGATAAGGTAACAACCCACCATGTCCAGCCCTACTAAAGAACAAACTGTTAAAGCCTTGTCTCGGGGACCTATATACCCGATCCCTCCAGCCTTCAAAAATGGCGTTCTTGATCGCGCAGAAATCCTTCGGTACACAAACTACCTCCACGACAACGGTGCTAAAACCATCCTGACTACAGCCGGGACATCACGGTTTAATTTACTAACAACTGATGAAGTACGGCAACTAAATTTCAGTGTTTCTCTATTTCCAGGAAGAAAAATCGTCGGGTTACAACCACTAGCGGATGTTCATCTTGCTAATGAACTTAATGCTATGAACAGCTTAGACGCTGATGCTGTACTATTGTTTTATCCAGATCGTTATTACGATGACGAAACAATAGTAAACTATTTTCACAAAGCAGCAGACATTTCTCCATTACCAGTATTAATTCACGGAATGTTTATGCGGCACGCTTTAGGTGGAATGTATAATTTCCAACAAGAGTTGGTTGTAAAGCTAATGGGCCACCCCAACATTGTAGGAATGAAAGAGGAAAGCTCGACTTATTCCCTGGCCTACAAAATTTCATCTTTAGCTAATAAGGAATTTCTAATTTTCCCAGCAGGTGGTAGTTGCCGACGATATTTATTGACAGGCCCATCAGGAGCACAAACATTCTTGGGTGGCATAGGAAATATTTTCCCTAAAATTGAAGAAACTTTCTTTAGGGAATTTAAGTTTGGCGACAAAAACACAGCATATAAAATTGTCACTGATTTCGAAGAATCGCTGTTCGATGTGTTCAGCAAAATTGGTTGGCACAAAGCTTTACAAGAAGCATTAAATTACAAGAAACTACTAGTAACTGAAAACAGAGCACCCTTTAGCCTTATGACAAATGATGAGGACAAAGAAGCTATACACAATGTACTAGATACTATAGAACTAAGATGGGAAACATATTATGGATAACGTTTGGATTTTAGGACCCTGCTCTATTGAAAATGAAGAGTTGTATCTCTCAACCGGAGAATATCTTTATAAACACATGCAGGGGAAAGACTGGTACTACAAAGCTTCCTATGACAAAGCGAATAGAACAGCTCTAGTAGGTAAAAGAGGCCCAGGTCTGGATGAAAGTCTAAAATTGTTCGCGGAAATTAAGAAACGTTGCCCAGGCATTAAATTGACTACTGATGTTCATGAATGCTGGCAGGTTGAAAAAATTGCACCATACGTCGACGTAGTACAAATTCCAGCTTTTCTCTGTCGTCAGACTGACCTTCTAGCTGAATGTGGCAAACACTTCGACGTTGTCAACATTAAAAAAGGTCAATGGATCAATCCGGATAGCACGAAGCACTTCGTAGGTAAAGTCAAGAGTCAGAATCCGGATTGTAAAGTTTGGATGACTGAACGAGGGACATTCTTTGGATATAACCAACTAATCGTCGATTTAGGTGCAGTAGAAGCCATGCTACCTTATTACGATAGAGTTATTTTGGACTGTACTCACTCTACCCAACGTAAAAAGGGTGATTTCACTGGCGGTGACCGTGAACTAGCTAAGAAATATCTCCTAGCTTCATCAATTTTCGGCTATAACGGTGTTTTCGCTGAATGTCATCCAAGACCACCAGAAGCTTATTCTGATGGCGATTGCCAACTGTATCTAACTGATGTTCCTGGTGTTCTAGAACAGTTTGAAAAAATTAAAAAGGCAATGTAATGAAACTCTTATCCATAGTTCCTGCCCGTGGTGGTTCTAAACGTCTTCCAGGAAAGAATGCTATGGACTTAGGAGATAAACCTTTATTATGGCATACTCTAGATGCTGTAGCTGAACATTCTGATACAATCATATTAACGTCGGATTCTCTTGAAATTCTAGAGTTAGGAGAAAGGTGGTATCTGGAAAATACGGATGCTAATATTCTGTTACACAGACGGGATCCAAGGTTTGCTACTGATACATCTAAAGTTTTAGAAATAGTTTGCCACATCGTTGAAGAACATAATGATTTCGATGCCGTCGGTCTTTTTCTCCCAACAGCACCACTACGCAATTCCGAAGATGTCGCTGCTGCTTTAATTCAACTTAGGTCTTCAGATTCTGAAGGAGTTATCAGCACAACACATTATGAATTTCCACCTACATTAGCGCTTGTTAAAGACCCAGACGGGTTTTTACATTGTGCTGATAAGTCTTTGCCATTTATTACAGGGAATACTAGGTCTCAAGACCATCCGGAAATGCTGCGACCTAACGGGGCTATCTATATAAAATATATGGAAGAGTTTCAACGAGATCAGAATTTTTTCAAAGGGCGAGTAACAAGTTACTTAATGCCGAGAGAACGTTCTGCTGATATTGATACTGAATTAGACCTTAAAATGGCGGAATTACTTTATGAAAGAACTAACAAAACTCTGGGATAAAAAGGCAACGAAAAGCCATAAACACTTTTCGAAACATGTCAAAGGATACAAGTTAAAAGAATTCCAAGATCGCTTCCAGAAACATGTTCTAAACCAATTAAACTTTTCGAAAATTAATACCGCCCTTGATTGGGGATGCGGTGGTGGCATTCTAGCCAAAGAAATGTCTAAACATTGCCAAGTAACACTAGCAGACTTATCTAAAGAAAGCCTAGACGAGGCCATTAGATATATTGGAAAACCATTAAAACAAATCGTTGTTTCCGATAATTGGAATGAACTAGCAAAGATTAACGTCGACCTAATTCTATGTTATGATGTTATCCATCATTTCCCATCTATTGCATACTGGAAACAGGTTGCCTCTACTTGGAATAAAATAGGACCAAAATTCATAGCTGCTAGAATTAAGGTAAAACCGAAGATTTCTGAAAACAAGGATTACTTCGAAGGTAGAAATTATCTTGATGGTCTATTCCTAAACAAGAAGGAAATACAAGAAGCCTTCCCAGGATATTCAATTACTTATTGGACCGATGACATTACAAAAATTAGCCGCCGACAAGTTGCTCAGCTAATTTTAACTAAAAAATAATCACTTATTGATTACTACTTTATCTTCTTTGCCCCATTTAGCGATTTGTTTCATTTCATTGTTTATATTGTGAAACAACGATGTCGGTGGTCTCGGATGCCAATAATGCGTGCGGCTTAAGCCAGCTTCTATATCGAACCCGTAAAGATGTGGCTTGAATCCAGCCATGATTAAAATGGTTACAAATGTAAAGCCAATAGTTGGGTTAGTAGTAATGACTCCCAATTTCTTTCGCATTGCATGAACGGCTAATCCACGCTCTAAAATATTGACATTATTACTTGGATCACAATATTTGTTTCTCTGCTTAACATATGCCCTAGCAAGTCTATCAACTAACAAATTCTGATTTTTCAACTTCTTTACGAAGTTAATGTCGTCTTTCCAACGCTTCAGTGGCGCGCTGGTGAATGTAGGTTGGTTAAGAACCCTAACAGTGGTCTTGCTACCTACATGTTTTTCCCAGTTTTCTACAGGCGCTCTATTAAATCTCACAACTTCGGCGTATGTATCGATTTGCTCGCCGTACATGGTATCCAGTAATCGTCCGGATGATCCTATGACGGCGATGCTTGGATTTAAATTCATAATTGGGTCTGTGAGAGGAACGTGCATATATTATCTTTGGTGTCTAGCAAAATATATAAGAAGGGACATCACACATATGAAAATATCCGTCGGAATGTTAGTCGTCAATGGGCGACCTTTTATTAAAGCCCAACTAGAAAACCTATATGACGTTGCACATGAAATAGTTATTTCTGAAGGTGGTGATCAATTTTGGAGAGAACGCCACGGATTCACAAGATCCAACGATGGCACAATAGACATCATCAAAAACTTCCCAGACCCAAAAAACAAGATCAAATTAATCCAACGAGAATGGAAAAACAAAAATGAGATGTCCCACGCCTATAGTAAAGGCATGACTGGCGACATCATCTACAACGTCGATCTAGATGAGTTTATCCATCCTAAACAGCTAATCTCAGTTTGCAAAAATCTGATGAAATCTAAGAAGAAAAGCTCTGCAACTATCCCAAATTACGTGTTTTTTGGTGATTTTAACACATTGATGGTTATGGAACACACGGACACCTGGTTCCAGACTCCTCGGATCTTCAAAAGAAGCCCAAACCACCTGATGCATCACTTGCCTCCTGCGTACTGGAAGAATGGCATCGTCGGCGCTGCTCCGCTACCTGCGTCAGAGAACCCAGGTGTTTTTATCCATCATTATTCTTGGATTTACAAGAAATCAGTCCATGACAAAATTGGATATTATAATTATAGGATTAAAGGATGTATCAAACCAGGTTTCCTAAAAATGTTCGACAGTTTTGATGTTGAACGCGAAAATCTAATAAAAACCAGAACAAACATCAGACCTACTCAAGGGAAGAAGCAATTCTTAAAGCCATATAAAGGTAAACAACTAGGGCTGGTCGTTCAAAACATTAAAAACGAAATCGCACTCCTAGAATCACAAGGGTAAACATGAAAATTATTCCAAGAGTAGAAACTAAAGGCGTTATTTATAAAAATGACGATGTCTTATATCACCAAGAAGCATTAAAAACTTCATATTACAACTTTTACCAAAGTTATGGTGCACATTACAAACCAAAATCGGTCTACGAAATAGGGGTTAGAGCAGGATATACCGCTTACTACCTATTAAAAGGTTCCGGGGCGACCAAATATCGTGGCATCGACCTAGAAACATATAAAATTCATTCTAACGATTTAGCTTTACCATTAGTTCGCAAAGTCTGTAAAGACTCCCAAATCGAATTAGGCAGCAGTCACGCGCTAGAGAAGCTGGACCAGCTTTATGATTTGATCCATATCGACGGAGACCATAGTTTCCACGGCAAGGTTCAAGACTTAGAGTTATCCTTAGCTTCTCTGGCACCAGGTGGAGTGATCGTAGTTGATGATTACAACGCTAAATTAGGGATCGAAGTTAAAAAAGCTACTGACGTATTCGCCGAGAAGCACAATTTAAAGCTGATCCCACTTAAAACCTTCACAGGCCATGCTTTACTAGAACGTCAGTAGATAATGATATGCACTCAAAATTGGTCAATAAGATATATTCGGAAGAAAGAATCGTCCCAGCCATGGCTGGATGGTTAAAGCTTCAACCGCATGATCGTAAAATTATCGTTGAGCAAAATCGCAACCTAGGCGATACATTACATCTTATACCAATTATCAGGCACTACAGGAAATTATATCCTAAGGCCATGATCATATTCTTAGTAGGATCAACTTACTCTGGAGCACATGAATATAATCAAGACTTAGACAGAATCTACACTATCAAACCTCTAGGAGTCCGACCTAGAATAGCACTGCGCAAAGAGTTACTAAAACTAGCTGCTAAAACCAAAGACATCCAAGTTATTTCACCATCGATTTTCCCTTACGGCGAAATTTGGAAGGAATTGGCTTGGAGCCATGCTGATATTGCCACACAGTACTTTGTAAATGCCGGTATTAACAAGAAAGAACTTAAGGGATTTGACAGGTCGTTGTTCGTTAATTTAACGCAGGCTGACAGAGATTGGGCTAAAGGGTTTGTTAAAAAACACAAGCTGAAGAAATTTGGCACACTAGAATATAACAGTTATTCACATCCTACAAATTGGAAAATAGCTCAGTTTGTAAAGCTAGCCACAGAACTTAAGAAAAAAGGTATCCAATGTGTCAGTTTAGCGGGCCCCAAGGAAAGACCTGTTGGCGGGACGGTAAATGGCACAGGAACAAGTTGGCGTAAAACAGTAGCTCTAATGGAACACGCCACTTTCCATGTGGGTGTCGGCTCTGGCTTAACAATGTTAGCAGCAACTGTTGACAAGAGTAAACGCCCAAAGATTATTGAAGTTGCAGTTTCTCCTTCAATTTCAATGGACGCATGCGGGTATGCAGATAGTATCTCCATTCGTGGCGATGTTTCACCGGCTCGCGTCATTAAACAAGTATGCAAATATGTATAAAGCTACCGCAATCGTTTCAGTTTACAACTCTGAAAAATTCATCAGAAACAAGGTAAAAAACCTATTAGAATCTGTTGAACCTATCCAAATTGTTCTGATAGATTGCACTGGTGGTAAAGAATTAGCATTAGTAAGGGATCTCACTAACACTAAACAATTCATAAAAGTAATATTCAATAGGCGCATTACAGTGTGGAAAGCTATGAACATAGGGATTAAGTTAGCAGACACCCAATATGTTGTTCAAGCTAACACTGACGATTATGTCCTACCAGTTGGATATAAAGCACAGATCGAGAAATTAGAAGAAGGAAACGACATTGCCTATTTCGACTATAAATTAGCAGCATACGCTAAAACATGGAAAAAAGGCTTCGACAATTCTCACGACTATTATAAATGCTCCCCAAAGGGATACGCGCCAGGTTGTGGCTTAGGACCATTCCCGATGTGGAGAAAATCGCTCCACGACAAACACGGACTGTTAAATGAAGATTTAGAAATATATAGTGATTCTTTATTTTGGGGAGATTTAGCAGCCGACCCAGACACCAGATGGGGACACATTCCAGATTTTTATGGCGTCTACGCCCATAGGACTGACAGTTTGGAAAGAAATGAACGGCATCGAGTTAAAGACAGAGCAACTCTAAAGAAGATTAAAAAGGATAGAAATGCTATTAACTAAAAAAGACATTAAACGTCATCCACGATCTTCTACTACGTTATTTTATTACAAGGATAAACTATATCGAGGTATACATGCTAAAAGGATGGCTGTTCTTCCTCTGATCGACAAATGCGAAAATATCCAACCATATATTAAGACTAACCTCAAATTGCAATGGGGCGATGAAGTCCGGCCCGTGATTGAACACCCAATCTTACCGCATTTGGTAAAAGTACAAGAACTTACACCAAGACAAACTTTAAAAGTCGTTCAGAGTCTCTGTAAAATTAACGCCGAATTAACTAAAAACAAATTCATCCTCTATGATATCCATGAAGGCAACATTGGATATCATAGAGGACAACCATTATGGTTAGATTATGGCGCGATTGTCCAAGTAGACAAGAATTATAAAACATATGCATATTTGAAATTAGCATACATCATTCACAAATATGTCATTAAAGATTACAAAGGTGGATATTCCAAGTTCAATGATAAAGCATTGCATAAACTTGGCGGTGGGTTGTCTACACTATATAAATCAGACTATGCTAAACCAGAGTCTTGGCTAAAATTGTTAAAATGGGTTAGTGTGTTGAAACTACCCGTCCAAAAGTCACATTGGAACGACAAGTATTCACACAATATGGACATTGCGAACCCTGCTAATGTTAACCCGAAAGCTAAAATTGTTTCAAATTTGTTAAATGAAATACAATATAAAACAGTAACAGATATTGCTTGCAACAAAGGTTACTATTCGCTATTGTCCGCACATAATAAAGACGTTGATGTTGTCGGGTTCGATTTTGTAGAACCTTGCATTGATTTCGCTGATAGCTTCGACCCTAAAGCGCGGGCAACTTTTGGGTGTAGTACTATTGAAAAGTTCTTAAATAATAAGGATGAAGAAATAGAACGATATAGTTCTGATTTAGTAATTGCTTTGGCTATTGTGCACCACATTACTTTCCCTCAGCCGCATGTTCAATTTGCTAAACTTATGGCTAGTTTAACTAAGAAATATCTTATTTTAGAAGATATTAACACTGAGGCAACTTACGAAAAACTTTTACCTAAACATGGGATGAAGCTAGTAAAGCGCATTAATAGTTATCCAGGATCTAGAAAATTATCTCTTTACGAGAAAGTCTAGAAATTAGTATATACATAAGAAGAGGGTAATCATGGCGGATACAGTAGGCTCATTGGTAGACAAACTTTGTACAGTCGACCTAAAAATGTGGAACAATCAAGAAATCCTATATGAAATTCGTAGGATGACTTTCAAGGAATTCCAAGAGAAGTACTTATCAACTGAAGAAATGCAGTTAAAATTTTATCAAACTATCCAAAAATGCTGCGATCTAAATTATCAACGAAATGCTTTAATCGATGAGATCGATCTAACTATGGTTAAAATTGCCAAAGGTGAGATCGATCCCGCCGATATGGTACAATTAAAGCATAAGACCTATTAGGAGGAAATTATGGCTAAGAAAAAACAATCAAATTATACGTACGACGACATTCAAGAGTTCCCATTTGCTAAAGTAAAATTGAACAAATCCGGACAAGAACGTCGAGAATATCACAAGAAACTAGTTTGGGAATTAGTTGTTTCAGATTTTCTTAAGAAGATCGACCCCAAAGATTACTTCTGCACTACCGGCGATGCAGTAATCAAGGCTAGAAAACTTGAGCATGATTTGTTCAAGGCCGCTGGAGTAGCCAGAAAATTAGCAAACACCCTTGAAAATAAATTAAGGGCTGATAACGTATATATGGAAACTCAATGGCAAAACGGGCGGTTACTCGTTAAAGCTAAAAACCCTCGAAAGAACAAAGAAGAAAAGGCTCAGGCCCTTAAGGAAAATTTTCTCTATGGCAACAAAAGCAAATCAACGCCCGCAGCAGCGCCCGTTACCGAAACAGAAACCATTACCAGCGGAGACCAAAATCCCCCTGAGGTATGCGGAAGCAGCGTACCTGTTACAAGTCCTGAACAGTCAGCCTGAAGAATCTAAAAACAAGGTCACTCATACTGACCTTGTTAAGAAATTAAAGACTATTACCGATTATTGGCTTAGGAAAGAAAACGAACGAAAGACAGTGCAGAATGCCAGACGTGTCCCAAAACGACCTCGTAAATGAAACCTTCGTTAGGAGCCACAGGTTCTTAATGAAATTCTTCAATAATAAAACAGATCTTCTGCTACGCAAGTTTAAAATCCATCCTAAAACGCGTGAAATAGAACTTACTTTCTATATGTGTCCTCGTGTGATTGATACTCTTGGGGAATCTGAAAAAGTAATCGACAAGTTAGAAATTGAATTCACTGAACAAGGTGCTAGACCGATGGCATCTTTAAGATTAGATGATTTGTATTTTGATAACATCAGCCAACCATTGGAATTTGATTATTCAGATTCAGAAACTAAAACGATCACGGTTTCATATCAGTACAACAAGCTACACTTATATGGCGCTCACGCTGATAACGGTCCTCTAAACCATCCATTGAGTATCTAATAAACATGAGTGGAAAATTTATCGTCTTCGAAGGTGTGGACAACAGCGGGAAAACTACTGTTGCTACTAAAGTCACAGAGGTCCTAAAATCGCGAGGTATCGATTCAGTCTTTACCAGACATCCAGGGTCAACAGGAATTGGTCAAGAGATCCGCCAAATCCTAAAACACCATCCTGATCCAATTAATGCTAATGCTCAAGCTTTGTTATTTGCTGCTGACAATAGCTTGTTCATGAACCAAATCTTGAAGCCTAATCTTGATAAAGGCAACTGGGTCATTGGAGATCGAAACAACTTCGTCTCTAGTATGGCTTATCAAATTGCATCTGGGTGTGATTGGGATGAGCTTGATGCTGTCCACGCGGCAACAAAACAGACCGCCAAGATTGACCTTCTCTTGGTATTCCAATGCACCTGGGAGGAGTCCCGACGTCGCAAAGCGCTAGCTATGGACGAAGCGCCGGATCGCTATGAAGACGCTGGTCGTGAGTTCTTCGATAAACTAGCTGGCTGCTATAATGAAATCTTGTCTAACCAGCAAGATAGGTTGAAGAAGTTCGTCAAGATGGAACGGTGCTCTTCTGGGCAAGATCGTTATCTAACAAGAGTTAACGCCCGTTATATTGATGCGACTCAGTCTGTTGATTCAGTCGTTGCAGCAGTTCTGGATGCAATTGAACCACTGCTCCAGTAATGATAGCCAAAATCATTAAAGCGAACGCGAGATAAGTCCAGTCGAACTGTCGATCTTTTTTAGATCTAAATCGGCTATAATCAACATCAATTTTTGATTCTTTTCCGGTAGGTGGTCTAGGCCCAGATAGTGGCTTAGGTCCTAAGCCTTTTGGGCGTGGCTTTAATCTATTTCTGAATTTTTTCAGACGATCGATTTCAATTCCACCAGGTGTTAAGTTAGAAACGCCAATTGGATACAGTCGTTTTTCGACAAGTTGGCGAATAACACTTTTGAAGTCTTCGGCATCAATAGTCCCTCGTACCATTTTTCCATCGCCATCAAGTGCTTCATATTCAAACTTCATATCTTAGTTACCCTCGGTTGTATATAGTGTATAGCGGGAAGGGTGTTATGTTTCTAGTAATGTATGCAAAAATTACAGACCTGAAGAAAAAAGGTCTCAAGATGGATGGTCCTTTTTTCGGAGTAGAGGTTGAAACATTAGATAAAGCCCACAAAGAGTGCCAAAAATTGGTCACTTCTTGTAAGGAAACCGTTTTAGTGAAAACTTTCGATCTAGATGAATATGTTGAGATGGAAGCCAAAAAAGAAGCTATTATCTATTTTAGCAGGATATACGACGATATGAAAATCGCGCAAATTTTGTGTGATGCGCCTAAACGACGCCGTAAATAACTGGATCAGTAGCTTAACCGATGACCAGTCTGGGTATTCTCTGGGGGTAGAAAGTATTCCGTCAGGGGCCAACATAAAGGACTACGAACACTGGTAAACGTCTTATGGAAACTAGTTCGTGTGGTACGGTCTTTTGGCTACGCTTGTGCGATAAACTTGTGAAAGTAGATGATGGAGGTTCGAATCCTCCCTGATCCCTAAGTAATGAAGACGTCCGGATCCTCAGTTAAAAGATCCGCAATTCGTTGAACATTTTCGAATGAAAGCATGTCCTTCTCTTCACCCTCTTCTGGTGGAGGTGCAGCTTCCGCTTCTTCTTCCTGGCCTTCTTCGCCAGGTTCCTCAACTCCAAAGGGACCAAGCTCTGGGTCGGCACCTTCTCCTCCTTCGAGGTCTTCTTCGCCGCCCTCTAAATCACCTTCTAGATCGCCCATAGGCTCGCCAAAGCCTCCGCCACCTAAACCGCCACCCATGCCCATACCCATGTCATCTTCTGGAGGCATTTGTTCTGTGGGCTCAGGACCACCCTCTGGTTCGGCTCCCATTGGGTCTTCAAATTCTTCTTCTGGCTCTTCAGCAGTAACTGAAGGTTGAGTGAAGGTAGCCATTGGCATTAATTCAGAAGGATCGTGGCCATCCTCTGGATTTGTTGATTGGTGAGTGACTTCTAAATTAAGTTCTTCCCTAACTCTGTCAGCGAATTCCCGGTTAATTGCCAAATAGTAATTTACGCGCAAGTTCTTGCTGAAATTGTGTTTGATGTTATCGTCCCCGGTAGTATCAGCAACACGGGCAACTAGCTCTTTTTTCTTTTGTGGATCAACGCAGTTAAGATAAATATTCTTGATGGTTAGACCGGCTGGATTGAATTTGACTTTCAACCGACGGTGGTCTAGCACTAAACCGCTTTTTTCCGCGATTTGTTTTAGAATGCCTACGATATCTCCAAATACTTCTTCGTCCAAAGTAGTGTTTTCAGCGAACTTTTCCTGATAGTCATCGAATATATCAGGGTCCTCTGTAATTAGGGAAGCGATTTTGAGAATGTCGTCTGACATTGATCCGCCTTATTCGTCGAAAACGTCAGGGTCATCAGTAAGCATACTGGCAATACGATTAACATCGACGCCTTCGTACACGCCACCGCATTCTGAAGCGATGCCGCCCATGCCCATACTTTCGCTTTCCAAATCGTCTAAGCCAGGTTCTCCACCAATTTCGTCACCCATACCCATTTCATCGCCAAGCTCTTCCTCAGCGTTTCCACAGCATGCTTCCCAAGCTTCATCGGCTGATTTAGCACCAGCTTCGACGTCGTCTAAGATTTGACGTAGTGTCTCAGAATCAACTTCGACCATATCATCACCACCGAGTTCGTCATCAAGACTACCTCCGTCGAGATCAAGGTCATCTTCGCCGCCTAGACCGCCTAGGTCATTACCTAAGTCACCGCCTAGATCGTCTCCACCATCAAGGTCGAATTCGTCTTCGCCTAACGGGTCTTGTTCTAGTTGGTCCATGCCTCTAGAAGGACGTTCTCCACATGTTGGGCATCCTTCTTCGTCTGGTCTGCGGTTTAAATTGTTCATTATATCTCCGTTATAGTATCTTTGATAGGGCTACATAACCCATATCGTCTTCTTTAATGGTTGTAAAATATTTATTCTGGTATGATTCTACCAGAGTTTCAGGTGTTTTAAATTCTAAGCTTTCAAACGGGCTAGAAGTCCTCACGATTAGATTAACCAATGACTCTAGCCAAACCTCAGATGAAGGTTTGTAAATCTCTAATTCAATTCCTTCATCTTCTAGAAGATTGATGTAAGTTCCAGCATAAGTTAACGCTTCCGCCAAGGCTTGGTTAAACAACTCTTCACGTTCTTCGTCATAAATTCTAGTAATGCTGGCGCGGTTGAGGGAGTTACACTCCTGTGCGTATAATTTAAGAGCCATATGAGCCCTGTCATTAGCCGACAATCGAGTTTCCTCAATCAATTCGTTATTCAGCATTGCACGAGCGTAAGCTTCTTGTTCTACAGGCGCTGCTTGCGCTGCGGCTCCACCCTTACCTCGCATTTTATCCCAAGCACCCTTGCCCCATTTTGCAAGACGATCCCAGGCACGAGGTTTCTTTTGTTTAGGTACCGGACTACCACCTACTGTAGCAGAATGTGACATAGCCTTCTGCAAATATCCCTGCAAAGTTTGCCATTCTTCACCAGACATTTGTGTTAATGCGCTAGGATCACCACTTTTTAATGTCGGGTTGACATATTTTGTTAGTAGATCTTGATGTTCTGATGGACCTTGACTAACTAGAGCGTTTAACACTTGTTGTAATTTCGGATCTTGACGCAACGTTGCCAAAATAGTACCTGCATATTTAGCGTTTTGCGATGTAGGTTTCTGGCCGGTTGACGCTGGGGCTTCAGAAGCCTCTGGAGCAGGCTGACCACCAGCTGCCCTCGCGAAGTCGGCATCAGTGGGCTCAGAAGCGGCCTTAGGTTCAGGAGGTGATGCTCCAATATATCCCATCTTATCAACAATGTTGTAAAGTTTTAGCAGCGCATCTTGCCCACCAAGTTTTTCAAGATCGCCGTTTGTTTTAACTTTATTAGTTTGGATTTGCCCAAACAAACCAGCCAGTTGTCTGTCTTTGCTTAAAATAGGTTTTCCATTGCGGTCACTAAGCAAACTTTTCATTGCTTCATTAGCTTTATCGCCAATTGTTAACGCTTTAATTGCACCTAATGTTTGTGAATCTAATGGAGCAGCCGGATCAGCCGGATCAGTATCAGCAGTCTCAGGAGCAGCCGGATCAACAGCTTGTTCCTCTTCTGGAGCAGCGCTGGATACTTTCTGAATGGCTTGAGCAATACGACCAACAGCCTCCGCATTTTGTGGTTCAAGAGCACCATCAATTGATTGCCCCTTGCTTAGTCTTGACCACAACCAATGAACAAAACTTTTGTCTCGACCTTCAAGGGAATCAATAACATCTCTGGCGATTTTATCATCACCTAATTTTGGAAGAAGTTCCTTGACGTTAGGCTGAATTTCGCCTGCATCATCTGGTATATCATCTACAGCCTGACCCATATCTCCTAAAGCGTCCTGCGCGGATGTTTGTTGCATCTCAGCTTTGCCTTGTTTTTGAGCCATTTTAGCGTTAACGCCGATTTTTTGAAGATTCTGAACGAACAATTGCATATCTGATTTAATCTGGTTAGCCAATTCGTCATAAAGAAGTGCTTTTTGAGCTAATTTTACATCTTTCCCAGTTAATCCTGACGCAATGCCCTTACCCATACGACTTAAACGTCGACCCATGCTAGTCATGAACGGGCCTTCATTGAACACTTTGGTGTATACGTCGTTTTTATCTTCCATGGGGTTAAAACGACGAGATTCTTTGTCTAACCAGGCATTTATTTGATCTTTATCGAAATTAGCACTTTGTCTAGTTCCGTACGCATCCATAAGATCGGATACTTGAGAATCCGTAAGCCCAGCAACAACATCTACTAATTGCGAAGGAACTTTTACACGTTTAGCGGCATTTAAAAGCATTTCTTTTTGAGATGTTCCAACGATTTGTTGTAAATGCGCATTGAAATTTTTAGGTTTTTGGTCTTGTCCTGTAGCTTTTTGCAATCTCTCAGTTGCTTGATCTAAATTAGAAACAAGTTGTTTATTAAATTGTTCTGGGTTAGACTTAAATGCATCATAAATGTACTTCCACAAATTGCCAACAGACAACTCGCCGTCACCAGTGGCTTGTTCTAGAGTATCAGCATCAACAGTGAAGTACTTATAAATCGCTTTACCAGTTCTTTTGTCTATACCACGAACACGAACGCTGGCATTATCACCAGATTGTTTTACAATAGCGATATTTTTAGCGGCTGCAGGATTCACATTCTGATGTTTAGAGGCTCCCGGTCCAGCTGCAGGTTCTCCTTGATAACCAGCTGGCGCTTCAGGTTCAGCTTCAGGAGCAGCCTGGCCAGGTTCCCCTCCAGTTTCGGCGTCAGCAGCAGCTTGAATATCCCTAGATACTTCAGCGCCTTGAGCAGCTTGCATATCTTTCCCAAATTCATCCGCTTGGGCAGCTTGAATGTTGCTAGATACCTCAGCACCTGCCTCAGGATCTGCTGCTGGTTCAGAAATAGCAGGTTCTGGTTCATCATCGTCCATCCCTGCTGCTACCTCCGCAGCATCAGGATCCACAGATTCCTCATCGCCTCCACTGCCAAATAGTCCTTTAGTTGGATCATATTCGTCGACCCAATCACCAGGCTCTTCATCGTCCATGCCAGCTGCAACCTCCGCAACACCAGGATCCTCTGGCTCTGGAGCAACCTCTGGCTCTGGAGCAACCTCTGGCTCTGGAGCAACCTCTGGCTCTGGAGCAACCTCTGGCTCTGGAGCAACCTCTGGCTCTGGAGCAACCTCTGGCTCTGGAGCAACCGGGTCATCATCGTCCATCCCCGCTGCTACCTCCGCAACACCAGGATCCGCAGGTTCAGGGGTTGCAGCAACGCCCCGACGCGGAGGCAATTCCTCATCGTTCTCGTCATACGCCCGCATAGGATCAGATCCGACTTCGTCGTCGTCGTCGATACCCGCCAAATCTTCCGGAGTAGGTTCAGTTTCTTCTTCTACTTCAGCAAGTTTGCTTTCAAGTTTATCTAACCCGCCAGGAACAGCGTCATTTGGCAACTTTTGAGTAGCTTTCATCGCATCGTTTACGATTTCTTTATAAGGATCATCAGTGAATTTACTATTTTCTAACGTATAAACAATATCACCAATAACGTCATTTTCAGTTAAATCTGGCTGTTTTAACAATTCTCGTATAAATTCTAAATCTTCAGCAGATTGAATCCCATTATCCACTATGTTGTTATGACGCTCCATATCGATTGGCGTAGATTCAGCGGCCTCAGGAGCAGCAGCGGCCTCAGGAGCAGCTTTCTTAGCATCTATCTTGGCTTTTCTAGCGGCTTTCGCCTTGGCCTTCGCCGTGGCCCTCTGCTCTGGGGACATAGCATCTATCTTGGCTTTTCTAGCGGCTTTCGCCTTGGCCTTCGCCGTGGCCCTCTCCTCTGGGGACATAGCATCACGCTTGGCCTTGGCAGCGGCATTCTTCCTGGCCCTCTGCTCTGGGGTCATCTTACGTTTGGGCTTTTTAGGAGCTTCCTTAAGAATACGCCCAAGGTCTTCGTTTAATCTATCAAGAAAATCCATTATTTCTTAGCCTTTTTATTCATCTTATTCAAGAACCTGCCACGATCTTTTTTACCACCTTTTAGAAAACTCATATCGTCAGAATCGCCCTTGATTTTCTTAGTGGTCCCAGCAGCTTTGGCTTTAGGATCACAATAAAATTCACAAGACGAATCAGCAACAGCATGGCTCTCATAAAGCGAGGTTAATTTCATTGTGGTCCTACGAATCCTTCTTTAAGCGGCGCGTAAACACCTTCAGTAATACGAATAGCGCCAGGAGGGTTATTATTTCTCATATATGCTGTTTTAGCTTGACGAATTCTAGACAGTTCATCCTTACGCTGTGGTGTCATTTCATCATAGCTACATTCTAGAACTACTACACCTTCTTTCCCACGTGCATTTTCCATCGGCATTTTGTTTTCAACGACAGAAACGTCATCGCCCTGACTGCCATCACATGATGAAATCTCGAAACCTTGTGGAGATGAAGCGGCTAGTTTGGAAACATATGCGCTCATTTGTTCATTAGTCATACCTAATTCGAAACGCAAATCACGATCTAACGTCAGGGTGTACTTCATTGGCTTACCGCCAGAAGCACCAGTTTTGACATGTGTCAAACAGCCGTCAGCAGATTTATATGTAGTAGAAACACCGAAAGAAATAGTTGGTTGTACACGTCTAGTATCTTCCCAACCTTTAACATAATACCCAGTACTAGCAAGTGTATCAGACAGCAACATGCAACCACGAACAATTTCAACTAACCTCATTCGTGCAGAATCACCATCTAACCCATCAACATAGGCAATAACGGCAAATTCATCACCATGAGGGTGATACATTTTAACATTTTCAATTCTACCTAAGAACTTATTAAACAAATTTCCAACATCCGACAAAACTTTGTTTGTACCTTCGTGGCCCAACATTTTGTTTAAGTAGGCCATATTATCGACATCACCAGCCACTACGATGTATGGCGATGGTCCTGAACGTTGCAATTCCCTATGTTGTGATGTTGCCTTATTTGCATCAGAAGAACGTTTAGCAAATTCATGGTGTCCACGCAGCCCACTAATTGGGTTTAATTGTAGTTGATGCATCAATTGTCTGAATGCATCCTGCGAAGATCTTAGAGCTGAAACAGCTTCATTGTAGTTTGGTGGGTTTTCATCGATAGGATATTTAAAAGCCATCGCTTGAAGCCGGTCGATTACAGATTCAATATCGACAGGAGCTTTGAAATCAGCAACCTGGTGCTTAGCGATAGAAGGATATCTACTAGGTTCTAAAGGTAGACCAGTATCGTTAGCTTCGGCCAAGATTTTAGAGTTGTTGTCAAATAAACGATCTAGGCGCATAAGATTCCTCAGAGTATATTTGTATGGTATTATCTACGCGAGTAGGCCCAGGAAAACCGCGACAAATACCATATTATGGTTTCGGTTTAACTTCAACTAAAACTTGGTCAACATGAAACCCTAATGGAACATTCATACCGCCGGTACGAAAGGCTTGAATAACTAGATTTTGGTTTGCAGCGAAATTAATTCCAGTGAGTATAGTCTGCGGATCACCACCGGCAGCAACTCCTGGGTCCGTAGTTATGCCTTGAGTTAGCGCATGGCTTGAATTACCCATCAGCCCAATAGCCCTAGCTGTAGTAGAAGTTGTTCGTACGATCATGTAATCGATATACCAGCTATCATCAGCTTCAGTATACAATTCTCCGATATTTACGCCATTAAACTTCATTTCTACAAATATCGGAGTAATAGGCGTGTGATTCCTTCCAAACACAGTTACTTTTAAAGTATCGCCAGCAACATTCAATGTATTTGCGTCAACTTGGAAAGTAACCAAATCCTCCGCAAATGTGGTATTAGTAGAAGAAGATGTAGCCGCTTCAGAATTTATGACTTCTGGAGTGCCAGTCAATACTCCAGAACCGGTAGCGCCAGTTGCTCCATCGGTCCCGTCCGCACCAGTCGGTCCCGTCGCTCCATCCGTTCCATTTGTGCCTGTAGGACCGGTAGGGCCAGTTGGGCCTGAGTTGCCAGTTGGTCCCAAAGCACCAGCACACTTCCAAACACTGAATGTGGCCCCAGCAGCTAAAGTAGCGAGCATATTGGGCTCATTCATCTGCCAAGTTAAAATATCGTTAGCTAATAACGAAACAAAAACAGTAATTTCTAAAGAAGTATCACCACCGGCTCCAACACCGTGTCCATCTCCTACATTAATTGTTCGTTCTGAGCCATCAACAACAGTAGTGTTGTTTACCCTTAAACGTAAATCTGCATCTTGACTTGACGGGTTTATATTGCCCGAAAATGTAACGCCGTAAACACCATCTTGGAGTACTTGGATATTATCGTTCCCCAAATGATCTATTTGTAGAACATCGGTTTCGATATCGGTAACGGTGAATGATATATCCTGAAAAGTACCAACCGATGTAGTGAAAGTAGTAGTTCTTCTAGCCATTGCAATAGGGCATACAGAATCAACTCCGTCAGCACCCGTAGGACCAGTTGTACCAGTAGTTCCGGCAATACCAGCACCCGTAGGACCCGTGGACCCATCAGCACCCGTAGGACCAGTAATTCCGGCAATACCAGCACCCGTAGGACCCGTGGACCCATCAGCACCGTCGGCACCAGTTGGACCAGTTGATCCATCAATGCCGGTAGGGCCTGTTGTACCAGTAGGAGCACCTGCGGGGCCTGTTGGCCCATCCATTCCGGTAGGTCCAGTGGTGCCATCTGTACCATTAGTCCCGTTTGTACCATTAGTCCCGTTTGTACCATCCATGCCGGTTGGGCCAGTAGTACCGTTTAAGCCGTTCGCACCAGCCGCGCCGTCAGCTCCAGTAGAACCGGTCGCTCCCATACCTCCCATTACATTTAAGTCTGTAATTTTAGTATTGCGACGAATCATAGCGTCCCAGCCAGGAGCCGAGAAAGGCAACTGGCCAAGTCCTAAGACTATTTCCGGAGTTCCAAACGCAGATGGGCCAGTTGTTGGTTCACCGAATTCAGCTAATTCAGCTTCTGTCAAATCATCTTGAATTGTAAGAGTGTTGATACTATCTACAGAAACAATTGAATAAGTAGCTCCTTCACCGCCGACAATCCTAGCACCTAAATGGTCACCAGCAGCGATTCCAGAAGTATTTGGAGATACAGTAATTCTATATCGTGAAGGGACTCCACCTAACGGTGAAACCGAAGTAATATTAAGTAATCCGCGTGCCATTATCCACCAAATCCACTTTCTCCAAAGCCGTCTTCGCCAAAATCACCACCAACAGGGGTAACAATAAGATCCACACTATCAACAATGTTGTTATCTAAATGATAAACGAACGGATCAAGATAAGTATCATCTCCACAACCAAAAGTGGTTTGGAACCTTTCAACAATCTGATCACCACCCTCAGCAACAATGATGAAACCAAAATCAGCTACTTTAATGATTTGACGATCAGTAGCGATCATACCATCTCTAAACACACGGAACCCGATAACTTCACCGGCTGGATCTTCAGCCCATACGCGAGGATCACGAACTTGTGTAGTGATATCAATAGTGTCACCACTAGTTTCAAACAACCCAATATGGATCATGCCATATGAGTCGATAAATCGGTAGCTACCTTCTTGTGGTAAATGGTCCTCAAGAGATGTTCCCTCAAGCGTAAAAATGATCTTATCAAAATCGAAACTGATCATGTTAGGAATAGAGCCATCCATTAAGCATGTTGTGGCCCCATATTGTTCATCCAAAATCATTGTAGGAGTTAGAACAACCTGGTCGCAATTAAAATCATAAGACCCATCGCGCATTTGGAATTCAACTAATGGACAACGAACAACCTCTAATGGGTTTTCTGGGTCTACAGAACCAGGTCCGCCACCCGTACCACCGAAGCCGCCAAAACCAAATAACTGTTCGCCAAATCCGTCGGAAGTGCCGACCGTAACTGCTGTTACCACAGCTCCAGTGTCGTCTGGCTCACAAATGAATTTTTCGCAGCCACAATCTAAACGATGTGGCTCAAAATGGCGATGTTGCAAGTCAGACTCAACCAACCTAATTCCGCTACCAACTTTGAAACGCAAAGTCTGGATGCGCCCGCCGTTGAAAAGAAGAGGAATACCCAAGGCGATGGCCGGACCAATTATTTCCATACTTCCTAAAGCGCCATAAATGCCAAATCCGTAGAACGAGAACCCGTAACCTTCAACTAACTCTCTCGGAAAATCGAAGTCAGTAAGGTCCACGATATATGGACCGAATTCAGCTGGGTATCCATCAATGAAATCTGCACCAAGACTGGCCGTGGGATCCATAGCAGTTGGTTCAGTACCAGTTCCAGTACCTCCAAAAGTCACTTCAGTACCAACGCTCTGCGCAACTAAAACGTTTTCGCCTTCAGGACACGGACATGTTTCGTCAGCAGACTTGTAAATTTTTTCGATATCATCCGTGAAACAAATAATGTCCTTTTGAACCCCCAAAGCCTCTACTGGAAATCTCAAACCATTAGAATCTTGGTCAATGACATAATTTATTTCCCCACCAGTACGTTGGAAAGATAGTCCAGCACCAGAGGATGACCAAATAGAATGTGTTACTAGATGTTCAGGGATAGCAGATTGCGTGTGGTCACTCATCACAGGGATGTCAGCGGCCAGGCCGTTGCCATAATAAATTAATTGCACCGGATCGAATTCGAGGTATTCTTGACCATCAGTTCCAATAACGATCCTTGGATTTAATTCTGGTATTGTGACACCATCCGGGATATCCTCAGCGCATAGGAAGTCGAAAATGTAATCCCATGGTCTGAAGTTATAATCTGGGTGTAAGAAATCGAACTCCAAGTGAGCCATCGAAATAAATCGATGACCCGGCATAAACATGTTATCTTTTTGAACTTCGAGAGATGGCTTCCGTGTGGCGAAATACCTATTGTTGACATGATCGTCAAGATCATCAACGAACTCTCGGTCCGAATAATGGATTTGTGGATTGTCGAAGGCCATTATTCGAGAATATCCTCGATCATGGTAGCTTCTACGATAGTTAATGATACTAGTTAAGTCAGCGGCGTTTGTACCAGGATCACCACCGGAAAATTCATTCTGCTTCTTTAGGCCGGTCATAAAATATGAACCAATACCGCCACCTAACGTACATGGTTTACAACGAGAAATCTCGTCGAAAGTCATAATTCGATCAACAACTATGTCTTGCTCGACACGACCTTTATAGCAGTAATCTTTATCATTTCCCTCTAAATCACAAAGCTTGTCACGGTTGTCAACTTCGTGGTCGAAATCTTTATTTCCGGAATCAATAATGCGGTCTTGACCAAATTGAGTGAAAGCACACGGCTCTTCATCTTTCGGCCTAATCATAATTCTTGATAGAGATTGTAATAACGGCAATTGTTCTGGTGGAACGTCATGAGTATTATCAAGACGCTTCCATGCTCTGTGTTCCTCGTCCAATAGCCGCAACAGTTTACTGCGGAAAGCAACATCCTCTGGCTTCGTACTAGCATTGATTAAATCAGAATCGCATAATTCAATTGCGTTAGATAGATTAACTTCTGGTGGAATTACCGGAGGTGGTATTTGTAGAGAACCAGCATCGGTATTAGGATCTTGAGAACGTATTCCACCAGCGCAGAAATCAATTACATTGTAGACAGCATTTAGTTCTACTGTAAAACTGATTTTTCTGAGAAGAGAATGGAAAGCTTTAAATCGAAATAAGAATTCCAACAAGAAAGAGAAGATGTCTGATGATGGCTGTTCGCCATCCTTGAAAATCAGAACGTTAATGTCAAAACGGTTGCTTCGAAGGTCAGCTAAAGTTGGCGGAAGAACAATTTTAGTTCTTTCATAAGTTGCGAACACATAAAGTTTTTGGTTACGATTGAAGTTTAAGAATCTATCGAAAGTAATATTGAGACTATTACGATCTTTGTTGAAAGTTACTCCTTCAATACCTAGTGGTTTTCCTAGTCCAACCTGGGCTTCGGCAATTCCACCCTGTTCTTGGTTAACCAAAATCATCGAATGCCCTAAAGCGCCCGACGGAATGGCGGCTTGAAGTTCAGTAGATAGTTGGAAACCATCTAAAGTAACACCGCAATTGTCTGTAGTAAACGCTTCTACATCAGCAGCGGTGGCATTAACTGCTGCTTGTAGTGCAACATCTACAGGTGATCCATCGGTTACTAACCAGGCGTCTACTGTAATATTCTCGTGGGGTCTAAAGAGAAGCGGTACTTCTACTTGCCCGAACCCTGGGGTGTTATATGCATTCAAAGCAGGTTCAGAATGACATACTTGTTCTGTGGTAATCTCTTGATCTTCTATATCAGAAGGGAGCTGCTCACCTGGAGCGATAAATCTGGTACCGTCTTTGCTAAACCATAAGTTAGCCACATCGATAGTGAACCCGAAAATCTCAAACAATTCACGAATCGCTCTACGTGAACCTTTTAACTGTTGAAGACGACGTCCATTTCTTAGAAGGGCCCTTCTAATCTCATCTGTAGTAGATGGGAAATATGGCATATCCAAACCGAGAAGGTTAGCCAAATACGGAATATATTGAACAGGAATACTGTCAATGAAGTTAACTCCTTTAATTAACTCCTGTTCATCGAAAATGTCTTGAAGAGCGTCAGCAAATGGGCGGTAGAACGCAATAGTAGCGTCTTGATCTTTAGATTGACCTTCAAAATAGAACGCTGGCGAGTTGTAAACCATCGCCTCGTGGATATCGCCAGGGTGATTTATATAATTGGCGAAACGGGCCAGAGGTTTTGGAGAATTAGTATCGATGCAGACGAATTCATTGTCTGGCGAAATGACGCGATTGAAATATCTTGCTTGCCATACGAAATTATATTTCCCGACCGGCAAATCAATAGTCTCGATAACAAAAGGAGAAAGATCGTAATAATCAGCGTCTGCGAAATATGGAACAGTGTCTCTAGGGCCTGGACCGCTCTGCCCAAACGCCCCTAAAGGTCCACGGAGTTGAGTATATGCCATGAGGTCGCCTTCAGAAACCTCGTCAAATGTCTTTTCGTTTCCTTCAGCATCAAAAAATTGCTGCCCAGTTGGATCAATGCGAACTTCAGCTAGTTGTTGTGAGTTGATTGTGATAGAAAACCGCTCGAAAGTCGGTACGAATACACCAATATTAGTATGGCCAGCCACAGGGGATTTACCAGGCGCATCTTCAATGAAAAAACGAAGTTCACAAACATTAGCGCTGGCAATTGGAATCCCAGTTACTGATCGTGCGAATGGAACGACCATAACTAGAGGGATATTAACTGGCTGCCAGCCCGTTCTATTGTTATTTAACGGGAATAATGAGAAGCTAGGTTGGAACCTGTTATTGAGCTTGGCCATTAACCCTCAGTACTGTGAATGATGCTCTTGGGATATTTACCCAAAGAGTATTGAAATCTGGATATTTCTGACCATTCAATTCCCATTTATTATCTTTTGGTGATTGTTTAGTAGCAATCAATGGCTTTGGAATATTGCGACGACGAGTTTGAGGTACCGGTCCTTTAGGAGTTCCTCTACGAGTCGGAATACATTTAGGTTTGGTACATATAGGCGAGGCTACCGGGAGTAACCCGGAGCCTTGCAACTGATTGAATTTAGTTTTCTTAGTATCGTGTTTCCGAACAATGATGGCCATATTTTATGTTTGGCTATTACACTGTTGCAGAACCGTCCCCAGTACCTTTGGCCATTTTACTTTTAAGAGCTTCCTTGGCGGCAGTGGTTGGGACATATGCCGCACCTAATGCTAGCATGATTTCCCACCATGCTAATGGGTTTGGAGAGTCTTCATTTTTAGACTTGATCTCACGAAGCAATTCAAGAGATTCAGCGCCACTAACGCGGCCATCTTGGTTAGTATCAAAATCGTCTACGCGCACACCGATAGTTTCCAGCTTGCCTTCAAGTTTGGCTTCTAAACCATCAATTTGGGTCACAGTCCTAGCAAGAAGTTCTTGGCGAGCGTCTGTGATTGCAGTGTCGAATTCTTCCTGAAGCGCTGGACGCCATTCATCCGCCCATTTTAAAGCAATATGGTCTTGAGCTGTATCGATAGCACCACGAACGGCTGAGCTAACGCAACCATTCAAGAAAACAACTAATAATATAGCTAAAATGAAGTGTCTCATAACAATCTTTTCTTTTCTTTTGTAGAGTTTGCGTTCAACACTATTCGCTAGCGTTCATCAACTCTTCTAGGTCCTCTAAAGTACGCTCTTCATCGGCATAATGAAAAAGAGGTTTACCAAGAAGCTTAACAAACTGGTAATATGTCCAAGCCATAGACTTAGCAGCCCATCTCTTATACCATGGAAGAGAGTCAGCGTTCTCCCACATAGACTCATAAAACTGATAATCAGCTTTTAATCTATCTGCTTCATTATGTCCTAACCAATAATTGAAATCGTGGTGATCACAGTTTGTCGTGAATATCCAATCGGGGATTGGGATCCATTTAGTCTTAGGCCCGCAGCCGTTTAGTTCGCCGTTTTCTTGAAGAAAGATATACTGTTCTGGTGTAAGGTCATCAAATCGAATTCTTGCCATGTCATCTCCTTAAAACAATTGTTAAATTATTTTTTATGGAGAATCTGACTCTACAGCGTAGAATGTAATTGTAGCTCTTTCGCCACCAAATTCTACGCCATCCTTCAACCAAGCTCGTAATTCCTGACCTAATGCACTATCTAACTCAACTGGAGTAGAATAATCCCATCTTAGAATAAGAGTGTCCTCAGATACTCCACGAACAGGGCCTCCGAAAGCAGGGATGATTGGAAAAGCGCCAAGAGTATAATCGAAGAAAGCACCAACTCGACGATACTCTACATGCATTGGAAAATACGGAGCATCGTTTACGAAAATATTTTGGCAAATAGTGTCATTCATGATGACATTCTTAGAAAACTGGGCCTCAGCAGAATCAATTTCGATTTTCTTACCTGGTTTTGGTTTAGTAATAAGAGTGCCAACGGCATCTTCCGGGACAATCCAGTAATTCGCCAAAACCAATTCCCCAGATCCTGGGGCAGTGAAAAAGGTGATTAGACCGTTGTCGTAGTCCACTTCAAAATCACCACCCTTATTATCGTAAGAGCGCCTTTCTTCTTTCAAAGTAGGAGTCGGAGTGCCAACTAAGACATTGACTTTATAACCACCAGGATAACCTAACGGGTAGTAAATGCTATCTTCACCAAACAAAAATTGCTCGTCTGTAACATGACCATTGTTTAAATTAAGGATGGAATCACCGTTTGTAATTCCATAACCTGCGGTAGTACCTCCCCAATCTAAAGCGAAAGTTTTCTGGCTTCCATTGCCAATCCCAAGTAATTCATTGTTGATATATACAGCATCGTTATACCAAGTTTCTCGTTTAGTCCAATCGATTGAAAAAGTATAAGTTCTAACAACACCATCAGACGCATGCGGCTTTCCTGGAATTACATGAGGCACTCCTACGATTTCAACAGATGCTACTTCATTGACTAACCAATTCCATCCAAGTAAAGGTTCAAGGATGTCGACGTCGTCAATATCCAAAACGATAACATCTCCGCTACTCACTAAGTCAAACAGTTGTGTACTTTGTTTAATCGTACGTTCTTCATTTAGTAAAGTAGTAAAATCGCCGCCGCCGGTATCACCTTCTGCTTTTAAAATAAGACTACCAACGTCACTAAAATCGACAAGATGAATGTCAGAAAGCGTGTTGTTTCTAATTTTTCTAGTTGCCATGTTTCACTCCATCAGCAATGGGCAAACGACGCACTTTTTTAAGCGGGTGCTGTTTACCAAGTTTTTCAGTAACAATTCTTAAAGATTCTTTTAATTTCTTATTCACTTTTATAGTTTTGGTCGTATCTCTAGCTATAATTTCATGGCCAGACAAAATTGGTAAAGCATAAAAAATGACTCCGACCTTATCCGGTCTTAGTTTTTTAGGAATAAACCCACGAGTAAAGAAACATTCAAAGTTTTTACACTCATCAGGTCTAGTTTCATAAATTCCACAACCATCTTTAGTTAAATGCTCACACGGCACTCCTGCCGGTTTATTAAACGTTCGTATTGCCATAGCAGTACAACATTCCGTACAATCTTTACACTTCCTAGTTTGCATCATGCCCCTTCTTGAACAATAGAGAAGAAAGGCAATGCTGATTTGTTGTTAGCATCGAAAATTGGTGTGGTTAAATTGGCGAAATCTATATCGCCATATCCAGATATAATTGCATAGATAAGATCGCCCCATCCTTCTTCATATTCATGGGACGAAGAAGATACTTCAACAGGATTAGATCTAGATTTCATACCTATCCAAAAATATCCAGCTTCAGTAACCACAAGTTCAGACGTAAAAGGAACTCTTACCAATTCATAAACACCTAAGTTCACAGCTTGCTTACCATCGGCTAAGATTGAACCAGTAGGTCTAGGCGGAGTGGCTCCATCATCGGCATAAACCGCGAAATTAACATCGGCTGCAGCTTCATCTTTATCATCAACAAAAATATATTCACAAGCTATATAAGTACCTACGCTTAACCAAATGCGCCCGAAAAAGGCGTTGGTATCAGAAACTCCAGTGCTGTTATTCCAAGCTGAGAAACTTCCAAGATATGGTAGACGACCTGGCATGACTTGAGATTCTGCAGTGTTCCGTGCTCCACCTTCTGAAGTACCATCCCCTCCAGTACTATGACTATTTAAAAACGCAAGAACATCCTCATCAGAAATATCGTTAACTCCATCATTTAAAATAAGAGAATTTCCAGCAGTAGCAAAAGCCCCATCTAGAACTAGTGTCCGAACGTCATCGGAATTTCCTACGTCAATACGTTCACCGCGAATCGTAAAAGACTGTATGCCTCCGCCAAATGGGACTTCAATCCCTAAATCAGGGATAGAAATATTGGCAAGAGATGATGGGTTGGATTTTAAAACTAGAGTAGCCATTAAATTGTAACCTCTACATTAACTAAAAGTTTTTTAAACGTAGAATCGCCAGAACCAGAAGCCAAAGTAATTCGTACTCCCCAGGTAACAGCAGCACCAATTGCCACAGCCAGATCACGCCGAGAATTAGTCAAAGTCGATGTGGCTAAATTAAGAGTCCCAAGAATTGCAGGAGATCCAGCAGGGTCACTAATTACTTCAACATCATATGAACGAGCAGCATCTAATTCATCTACTGAAACAGAAATACCCAACAAGGTACCAGCGGCAGTTAAAAGATGGCCTACTTGATTAGAATTAACTTTGTTAGACGCAAATAAATATTGAACGCCGCCTCCACCTGGCACTCCTTTATCATGTCCAAAAGTGAACATGAAGTGAGAAACAACTGGGCCAGTGGGTCCAGTCGGGCCAGTGGCACCAACGCTAGAAGGTCCAGTTGGCCCAGTCGACCCAACTCCTGTAGCTCCATCAGCTCCTGTAGGCCCGGTTGGGCCAGTCGAACCCGCTCCTGTAGGCCCTGTCGCTCCTGTAGGCCCGCCGCCACCACCAGGCGCGGCTACCCAATCTGCATTTGTGAGGCCATCAGCAATATATAATCCTCCAGTGTCTACATCAAAGTAGAACTGCCCAGTGATTCCGGGAGTTACAACACCGTTCGGGGCTCCAGATCCTGCCTGTGATCGAGCAATGTGTAAATCCGCGCCAACTAAATCTTTATGAAATGACATTTATTCGCCCAATTGCCAATATATATTTGGTAACAAATCAACACCCCTTAAAAACAAGATTGCCATTATTATCAATCACAATTCGACAAGTTAAACAACTTGTTAAAACATCATCTAAATTATTAGCACTACCAGCAGGACCAGTTGGGCCAGTAGCACCACCACCAGGGCCGGTAGGCCCAGTAGAACCAGTAGCCCCACCACCAGGGCCAGTTGGGCCAGTAGCGCCAATCGTCCCGACTGTGTTAATCCCCAGTTCACTATTTAAAGCGTTGATAACATCAATTATTTCTTCAGTTCCGAGGAACATGATAAGAGTTGATCCATCGGTACCGTAAAAATCGTCTGTTAAGAAATTTAATAAATCATTAGAATCTCTGGCTTCAGCAATGATTTCTCGATTGTCTAAGGTCTCAAAACCTCCATTGCCAGGAATGATAATGCCAAGATCTCTAATAAGAACTTCAGTAGTACGCAAATTATTAGAATAGATTTCGATCGCCATTATCCAACCTGCACGATCACATTAATGTCTCTAAAAGTGGAAGAACCACCACCAGCAGTTCTTATAATTCTAGCGCCAATTTCTGTCGGCGCTGTAATAAAAACAGCCAAGTCGTTACGACCTTCACTAGAAAATCCAGCAGGCAAATCCAAAGTTGCCACTACTGTAGTTGGACCGGAAACGCCAGATGGGTCAGTAACCACCTGTACTTGAAAATCACGAATAGCATCAATAGTATCTACACGAATTGAAATGCCTGTAACATTGATATCGGAAACAAGTCGATCACCCGCCGACGAACAAGCAAACCCGCTTCCAGTTTCTAAATATCTAAGACCGCCCCCTGGAATACCAGAAGATGCAGTATATCGGAAGGAACCGCCGAACCCGTCTGTTCCAGGACCAGTCGAGGAAATGCTAAGAACATCCCAATTATCGTCTTCGCCATGAAGAATTATTGCGGAATCTGCTACGGAAATTGTAGCTAGAAGAATGCCGTTTTGGTCTTCTACAGATAATTCGCCATTGGCCGGAAGACCAGCTTGCCCACTGTTTTTGAAAAAGTAAAAACGGCCATCTTCAGCGTCATTCGTCGCTATTAATCCGCTTGGCATTCGAATAGTGGCGGCAGTAGCTTGGAAAGTTTCTACAAATACAGGACTTTCCTGCAATAATTGAATGGTACGACCTGCTGTTGATGGGACGGTGCGAAACACACCTGATTCACCTGGCGCGTATGGGCCAGTTGGTGCAATAATGAATTCTGATTCAATTAGCGGCTCATACTCGCCAGCAAAGCCTGCTTTAGCTGCTACAGTTTCAAAGAAGTCTTTTCCCATAGCGTATTTTTACGCTATGACTTAAAAGTCTTTTAATTCTTGCTCAAGTTCCGTAGACAGCTTATCTACGTTACTTTGTCTTTTGGCGTTTTGAGCTTTAAGCTGTTTGATCTGTTCAATTTGCTGTAAAAGCTCCTTCTCCTTATTTACTAAATAGGCAGATTGAGCTTTTAATTTTTTATAGACTTCGTTAGCATCCATTTTAATCTCCTATTAGTCAGCAACGCCGACCAAGATTACACGACCAGCAAAGTCTGTTCCATTACCCTTTTTGGACAATGTAACGTTACCATTTACTGGATTAACCTCGACTGGAATACCAACTTGTGCGTTATCTGAATCTCGGAAAACCTGTACAAGATAAGAACTGGCAATGGCGCATGCGTGAGGGCCGATTTCGCCAGCGCCTGGGACACCAGTTTGGACAATAACGATTTCGTTGTTGTTAGTGCCAGCATCCCAATCAACAGCCGCGAAAGTAGAGCGGTGAACACAAGCAGCAGTTGGAATAGTAAGTTGCTGAACATAAGCGCGCCAAGTGCCGCCGCTTTCGTGAACGAAGATGTAGTCTTGAGCTGAATTAACAACTAAACTAGCGCCGCCGCCATTGATGTCAGTAGTAGCTGAAATAGTTAGACTATTAGTTGTAATGTCAGAATTTCGAACTGAAAGGAAGAAAAAACGACCTTCTTGTTCAATTCCTGTAATGTCAACTTCACGAGCACCACCTAAGGCACCAGAAGAAATCAAGTTTACAGGAGCGTCAATTTGTAGTAAAGACGCGGCGGTACCACCACTAGCGGTAAGCAGCACATCCAAAACGTCTGTCTCTGCTGGACCCTGGGTAAGATCGAATACCTGACCGGCGAATCCACCCTGACCGATAATCGCTTCGTAAAAAGTTTTAGCCATAACTTGCTCCCTGAGATGGTTACATGTTATATTTGGCTGAAAAAATTAGAATTTAGTCTACAAACATCCACAAATTGCGAGCGTGTGCTAACGTAAGAGAAATATCATCTAAACATGTTTCAGGAATAGGTCTAGCTTTAAACTCAACGTCCTCGTTCATCAATTTAATAATTTCTATATTAAATTGACTATGATTATCTACGTATGTTTTAATCAATTCCATTTTCAATTTCTTAAAATCTGAAATATGGATTTTCATCTCGTCTAAAATTTCACCAAGACGCACAGCAGCTTTAGCTGGAAGTTGAACACTAGTCAATTCAACTAGTTTGTTATATTGTTCGGCAATTTCAGCGCGTTTCATTTTAATCATTAACTAATAATTACTCTGCCATCAAAAGGTTTGGCCAAAGGCGCTTTCCGAAGTGTAAGAAGACCTGTATCGAAATTAACTTCAAGTTCCGTATCAACCCCAATAACAACTGGAGACCCATCTTCGCGCCATACAGTAACGTGATAAATCCTGTTAATGCCACACCCATGAGGACCAATCTGTCCAGGAGTAATAATTGGCCCAAGATTTGGGATTTCAATAGTATCTTTAGTAACTGCTGCCCAGTCCGCTTCAACAAATTGGAATTGTTTGGCTAATCCAGCGGTAAGTTCCAAAATCGAAACACGCCGGTTTAAATCAGAACATTGAAGTAACCAATCAACCATATCACAAACGCACTGCGACACGATGTTTTCATAAACTAATTGTGCTCTAGGACCACACAAAGTGACATCGAAAAGTCCACCGGAGGCAATATCAGGGTCTGGTCGAAACCCAAAAACATATTCAACGGTTACACCATCTGAGAATGTGATAGTTCCGCCACCACCACGAATAAGAATATCTGTAACACGTACGCCTGGTTTTACAGGTAGTTCTGCGTTATTAAATCCACCAAAATATTTGGCAGTCGTAGAAAATTTGATGGCATCTTCCGGGCAAGGTTGCATAACATTACTCCCGGATTACTTACTAATGAGATCGATTAACGCAGTAATTAGCTGCATTACCTCTCTGTTAGTAGCTGGACGCTCTTCCTCTTTAATCGGCTGTAAGCCTTGAACACCAACCTGTTTAAGGCCGTTGACTAGCTTATTCACCCATTCCGGATTTTCAAAGTTTCCGATCTCTTTAGCTTTATCAAGAAACTCATTTTTAGCTTCTTGGGTAATTTTTACGCCGCCGTCATCATTATCATCTATAATTTCAGTGGTTACAATTACTCTTTTTGCCTCGCTCAACACTTGAGGCTTACTACGAGATTTAAGTTTACGCAATTCGGAGACATATTCTCTTAATACGTCTGCATCAGATTCAAAATGTAGGTGATTTAATTTCATCTTCTATATATTTACCTAAGTAGTAGATGGGAACAAAATGAACGGAATGTCCAATTCTGGACGACCTATTTTACGTACAATGTCGTTAGCTTTAATCTTATTCAAGAGAATAGTTGACAAAGCTTCGTCTTTTACTAAGTTTGCAAATCCGCTAGTAGGGATTCCAAGGAATTCTTCTCCTGAACCACCTGGCAAACCATCATCTGGAAATTGAATTGCAGGCCACGCGATAGCAGGATGTCCCTCTCCAATGCTGATGAATTGAGAAATACAAATCGTTGATTCGCTTTCACCACCGCCACAGCTAGTATCGGTACCAATTGACCTCTTAACTACGATATAATGGATTCCGCCCTCTTCAACTAACGCCCCGCAGCATGCGCCAATTCTCCAGCCACGCTCATACCATTGAACTTGCTTATAATGCATCTGGCAAGAGTTGCCTGGAATCAATTTTGAAAGAATCACAGAATCTGGGTTGCCAGCAAGGCCACCAGATGACACTTCACTATTCCAAACGCTGTTGGTAGGGACAGATGCAGAAAGCGGATCTCCTGAACCGTCACCGTTAACAGGAACCTTAAGCTCTGCAATTTCTACCAACCTTACATTGGCAGACCCTGCTGGAGTTTGTAATGTAGAAAGCAATGCGTAAAGCACTTGATTTTTAGTAGTTGGGTCTGTTGGAACTGAAACGCCAAAAGTAATGCCGAAAATGCCTTCAGAACCTTGTGCAGATAACAAAGCACTCTTTGCACTGCCAGCTTCATAAACAGTTTTAATTGACAACAATCCAGTGGTACCATCAACTTTATCGATGTCTACACGCTTAATAGTTGTTCCAGAGCTAGGTGTTGTACCACGGTTGTTAGTGATATAATAAACGTCTTTGGTTGTTGGGTGAACTCTAACACCAAAGGCTTGTTCCTCAAGGTCTCTAAAGAGGGTTCTAGTGCCGCCAGGTAGAGCTACTTTGTAAAGCTTTGTACCTTCAATAGAGAAATACTCGAATTGGTTAAAGCTTGCATCTAATTCACCTTGGATCGTTGATACCAAAGGGCCAATATGTTTCACGCTAGTTGGTAATGTTGGTTGAGGATTAGATGGAGCGCTTGTATCTACGGAGTTTCCACCAGGGCTACTGCCTAATGAAACAACTGGGCGATTGGCCGGGAAGACAGCCTGAATTCTTCTGTTTCCAGTGCCTAAGCCAGTACCATTGCCGAAACAACATCTCTGAGTTGTTACATCGTTTCTATATGCGTTACCGTTAGGGAAGAAAACAGCATCAGCGCCCTGAATCGTAAACCATTGTCCACCAAAATTGACAGTAAGATCATGAATGATGTTAGGGCCTACCTGGTTGAGTTTTCCAATTGTAATGGTAGCGGTAGGTGATTTTGGTAGCCCTGATGCAATTTTATAGTAAAGGTTTGTACCATCTTGATGCGCATCGACGTGAGTAGTGTTATTAATTTGTCCGTTTTGGGCGAATACTGCGTAAACTTCTCCAGCAGGACCATCAGCAACATAAACAACACCGAAAGCATCCACAGCAACAGCGTCTCCAGCAACATTTCCGCTGCCTGGAGTAGTGTTAATAAGAAACGGGCCAGTCTTTAGATTTCCAAAGCCTTGTGCTCCTGTAATCCTAGTGATGAGCTGGTTTCCGTGGGTATTAATAGTAAAGAAATTGTTTCCGTTAAAGTCTACGCCAACCTTGTTGAATACATCAAAACCAGTATAATCACCAAAATAGTTATCAATCCCAGAGTAAGCTAAACCAGGGCCGCTCTGAGTAGCAACTACACGCTTAATTTCGCCAATGAACTCAGGATCAGGCTCCGGAACTGGTGGGCTAGCTGGGGCTTCGAAATCATCTAGCAGAATTTCAGTTACAGCACCAGGCAATCCAACTTTGAGAACGACCTCACCAATATCGACGGTGCTAACAGGCATGTTCTGGAATTGAATCTCAATATCTGTAATGTTGTTGGCATCTGGCAAATTGTCGATTGGAAGTCCAAGCAGTTCTTGGATATATGTCAATCTAACAATTCCATTAAGATTGCTGGCAATTTCAACTTGCTCAGAAGTTAATTTATTTGCAACATCAGCGACAGCAATGTTCTTACCGTTGATTACAGCTGGTGTAAATTCTGGCGGAGGACTCAGAATTTTAATAGGAGCACTCAAATCAACATTTTGGAAACTTCCAGTTAATCCTGGGTCAGTTGTAACAAATGCCGAGTAGAACTTATTGCCCATTTTGTCTGTGAAGATATATCGGAAACTCTGAATGACATCGGTACGCATTGTGATGCACATTCCGACAATACATGGGTCTTGAGGTGATCCTGGCGCACCACGTTCAGTAGTTACGAAAGAAGAACTAGAAGCTTTAACGCTGGAAAAATCTTCCGGAGTGCTAACAGGAAGCTCCGGAACACCTCCGACGACGATTGCCCCTCCATTGCTAGTATCTCCAGCTGGGATGATAAGAGGCGGTGGCGGTGGCGGAGGCGGTACAGGCTTCAAAGATGGCGGGCAATTAGCATCAACCGCTTGACTAAAATAGTTTACAGGAACAGGGTTCTGAGGATCATTAATAACCCCAGTATTTGTATCATAATCAACAATCCTACGATCATTGAATTGCGGAGGTGGCTCACATACAGGCAGCGCATGCAATTTGCCATAGGGCAATGCGCCTGTACTACCAGGTCCGAAATATGATTTGCTAGGTCTGGTGTAATAAATAGTCGAAAGAGGAGCCGTTGGGGCTGGCGCAGGAGGCGTTGGAGGACTTGGAACAATAAGGCCGGTAGTTGGACTTACAACAGTGGTTGCCTGAGGATCATAAGTATCAGGGACATCAATATCGACAGGGCGATAAACTGTTACGTCATTACCGCTAGTCTCATTTCTGATCTGCAGACCACGACTATTGCCGCCACCAAATTCTTCAGGCACTGATTCAATATCGAAGAGCGGCGCTGAATTCATTTGGACAACCGAGATATTGCCACCAATGCCTTCACTGCCGCCTTGGGCGAGAATTAAACTTTCCCCAGAGTCTGGATTAGCTGCAATCCACGTTCTCATTGTCGATAGGTTGATAGGCTTGATAGTAATAGAGAAATTGCTGTTAGGATCTAATTCACCAAGAGCAAATCCAGCCGAATCACCATCAATAGTCATAGAAACCATGAAATTGCCAGGAGACGTCTGGATTACACTAGTGCCAGAATCATTAGCCCTTAAAGAAACTGGATATGTATTGTTAGTAATTTCAATTTCTAATTGAATATTAGCTTGTTGATCGTTGCCAATCGCTGCAGGCTCACCAGCAACAAAGAATAGACTTAAACCATCAGAACCATCGTAAAAGAATACTGAAGCCTGATCTTTAAATAAATCTGGGCCAGAAATTAAGCTGATTTCTTCTGGAGTAGCACCTAAATTATCCTGGGCTGAAATTCCACCAGCAAATGATGGTATCCTGCCGACAAGATTATTAAATGATACATCGTTGCGATAAACAAAGGTTAATCCGACTGCGGATTCCAAGTCTGTAGCAGTTCCCAAAGTGTCCTGGTTGACAACACGAATGATTACTTTACCGTCGTTGTTTTCTATAAACCCGTCAGGATCCGCTAACCAAACCGAAATATCACCTCCATCATGTTCGAAAGTAATTGTCTGGCCAAGATATGCGTTACGACCAGCAGCCTCTGTTTCGAAAGTTCCAAGATTAGGGAAAAACGAAGTATCTGTGGTAACAGAACGTACAGAACCGGCTTCGGTGATTTTTCGGTGTAATACTGCAGCCCTACCAGAGAACGAGTTGGAAATCGAACTAGTGTTAAAATTGGCGCAGCATTCAATGACTTCGGCTTGATAACTACCGGCTGGCAGATAATAAGATAAAGATTGCGCCGCGTTATTATCACGAGGATCTTTAATATGGATTTTAGAATCTAAGCAGAATGTTACGCCACCTGAAAATGGTATGATTGAATCCGCTGGAGTTGCCGGGATGGGGCAGTCTTTATGACCGTCTAAGTCGAGACCTTTTCTGTTCTCTTCTCCATCAATTAGAAGACTGAAATCAGCTTGGGCAGCCTGGATACGCTGCGTTTCAATATATTGACGTGTTCTCTCGTTGCGCTTTCTAGATTGGCAATTTTCCAAAGCACAACACAATGCAGCTTTTTGTTCATTAAACAGGCTAACCATAGTAGTTAGCCAAGCCCGCACAAGATCTTCTTTTTCTGTTTTAAGCTGATTGATACGCTCAACAAACCGATCGTGAATTTGACACAACATCGGTTCCATGTTTAAATGGTGAATAGAACTTGCACATACTCTACAAATCAACGCGCAATCGCCACCAGAATTGATCTGTTGGTTCTTGATAAGTTTTCCACCAGCGATGGTGTTTAGAGCAACGATTAAAGGGCTCTGGAAGTTTGTTGGGGCAACTAATGATGGGCAAGCGTCAGGATTACCAACATTAGCACGCTTGACAACCAAATAATTTTCAGTATCAGAAACTTCCTCAGAGGTTATTTCTACAATAGCTCTGTTACTATCCGGATTAATCATCTCGAAAGCAATATTTTCGGTAGTTAAAGACCCTCCGAATGGACTATTGACTCCAGAAGCACCGGCAACACCGACAGGCCCAGTATCAAGTCTATCCTCCCCAGGCTCACCACGCTCTCCCTTAGCTCCCTGATCGCCTTCTAATTGAGTTTTCTTAAATCTGTTACGTTCTTCGATTTCAGCGATGATTCGAGCTAACGGGACCCTAAAATCGAAACCTGCTGTATTACGGTGAATTGACCATGGGTCAGAACGATCTTCGCCAGGTATAGATGGATTAACCAGATTTAGTTTACTGTTGATATCCAAAGATTCATCGAAAGAGTATAGGCCAACTGTTCCGGCTTTGAAAGTCGTATTGCATTCTTCGCCACGAATAGTGGACTGCGGAGGCGGGATCAACAGGTCTTGTAGCTTGTTGAAATCGTCCTTGGACATTAAGCCATCTGCTAGAGGCGTGGCCAATCCAAGGGAATCAACACCTGGCAATTTAGTCCAACAGTTAGAACCCGCGTTATAACCATAGAATACCCCCGAAACGAGTTCGAAGATCATGCCGTCTTCTGGATTTGGAGGGAATTTAACTAAACTACTCATTTAACAGTCAATATTTACCTTTTGGATTTTAAGTTTTACAGCACCCGCAACACTGCCAGCAATACCATCAACGTTAGCTTGCACACTTATTTTTCCGCCGTCACCACCTAGCTCAACTGCTAAAGCTTGATTCTGCGGAGAAGACTGAGCGTACGCAGATTCTAACGAGGTAATGTCGTTAGCGTTATATGATTGGTCAGGTTGTGGAAAAGCATGCTGAGTAACGTTCCCAGTGTCGTCTTCTACAATGATAGTAAGTCCGAATGTTGACCAACCGCCTCCAGCGTTATAACCTCCACCATCATAATTGATAACATATCCACCACATGGTAGTAAATGAGTTCCAGTGCCGCCATCCAAGTAATTTTCCGTCAGCGGATCAGCTACATAATCGGTTAAATTAGGAATCTCGATGAAGATAGATGCTGGCGCAGTTTCAGGGGAAAGAAAAGGAATTGGATCGGCCAAAGGTGGAACAACAGTATCTCCAAGAGGTACTGCGGTAACTGTTCCTACTTGAGTTCCGAAGAAAATGTTAGCAAATGGGAAATTAAATGGAGTTTGGTTCGGTGGAAAATTTTGTTTACAATCGTCTGGCTGAATTCCAATGCAGAAATCGAGTGGCAGTTCAAATTCACATTCAGCGACCTGCATGGCCAATTCGGCAAGAATTTCACGTGACCTAGAATCTTTATCTTCGATAAAGTCCTTAAGTTCCAAATTATATTGGTTGTTTATTTCAGATAGTTTAGATTCATAATAAGCAATGACAGCGTCCAAAATTTCTGTTAATTTAACGCGATTGACATTTGTCACCTGAGGTTCGCCACCATTAGATGGCGCTGTATATTGGTCAGGATATTTTAGAATATCGACGTCACCAACACCGATTGGATCAACAGTCGGTGTAGACAGAGTGTAATTGAAAGATGTCGAATCAGTAAAATTAACAGACCGGTTGATAGGTGTTGAAATGATTTTAGTTGCAGGAGTATCGTTATCTGGGGTTTTAACCTTAGCTCTAACAATATTTAGTTTACCTGCGGCAGCGTCCAATTCTATCGATACTACTGCAGTATCATAAATATCATCAATGTCGATGATTTTTACGCCAGTGAAAGTATGTGGGACGTCTGGGGCTGCATCACCAACATCACCGGTTTCGCCCGTAGGGCCATCTCCAGTTCCATCGGCTCCGTCGTCGCCTTTTTCTCCTCTTTTTCCTACAGGCCCTTTACAACCTGGAACCGTAACGCATAAGCTGTCCAAAAAGTCCTTGTTAAGCTCGAAGTTTAGACCTGGCGGGAGATTGCCGTTTTCATCGCACTGAATATAGTCTAAGTTACAAGCACCGTTATTGGCTAATGGTAAACCATCTCCACCAACACAAGTAATATCGATGGTATCGCTTACTAATAGAATATCGCCTAACAACACACCACTTGGGTTGAAATCGCTGGATTCTACGATTTGGAAACGGTCGTTCTCTTTAGCTGCGGTAGCGTCACCTTGTAAAAATAGATGTTCTTCATCATTAGTAAAGATTAGGAAGGCTTTTTTGGCAAGGATGCCGCTCAAGAACATCAACATCTTACCGACGAATTGCTCTGGAGAGTATCGTCGGCTATCGACGGTATGTCCTCTGATGCGTGTTCCGGCCTCTACACGAGCCACTCTTCTAACTTGATCTTTAGCGACAGCCGTCGGATCTTTTTTGAGGGTCAGGAGGGGCTGTGCGATGATCCCGAAGTGTCCTCCTCCGGGTGGAACGCCGTCTAAGACTTGTTTTAACTTGGCAGACAGTAGACCCGGATTAAGCTCGCTAGCTACCGGGATATCTGGGCATGTTCCGATGTTGCGCCAACATTTGGCTTTACCATCGAACTGCCATTTAACACGGAACGCATCGATAAAGATCTGTCCGTCGAATGCTTGTGGGGGTAGTGTATTTTGTTGTGCCATTTTGTCTTATATATTTTTAATTCGACAAACGGTTATACTACCCCGAGAACCCTATGCATGGCCTGCATCTGGGTTAAATAATGGCGCGCTAACTGGTATCGCTCACGACGTACACGAGTCAATTTCTTGTCTTGTTTTCCGTCATAGTTTAAAGTGGACATGTTATGCTTGATATCAGCCAACTTAACGTCAATAGCAATCGGATTTCCAGCAACCCTTGCATAATATGCGCCGTAATCTTCACCTTGTTGGTGTGACATGGCCCAAACAGCGTTTCCGATCTTGTCGGAAAATTCTCTTTTAATATCAGAAACAGTAGCGTCTGTATCTTCTATAGTATCGTGAAGTACCGCTACGATTCTTGCGGTTTCCCCATACATATAGGTATCAACAAGTTCGGCAACAGCTAATGGGTGAATGATATAAGGCTCGCCACCCCAACGTTTCTGCCCTTCATGCCATTTGGTAGCTAGACGGACAGCCTTATCAAATAAAGATTCATTATTCATGCCCTTTAGATACTATTCTTGATTTACCCAACCGGCAAGATTGTCTGATACAAACTTCCAATTAATATCGGCAATCAGATCGTCAACATAATCTTCTTTTTTAGATTTATAGTCAACGTAATACGCATGTTCCCATACATCCAAAGCCATCGCTGGATAAATCAGAGGAACACTACAATCATGCGAATCGATTAAACTAAGAAAAAGCTTCTTACTTCTAGGATCGAACCCTAGTAAAGCCCAGCCCTTAGAACCCATCAAAGTAGCTTTAAGTAATTTTTTGAAATGTTTAACGCTGCCAAAATCTCTCTTTAGCAGTTTCTCAAGATCTTTAGGCATATCAGTTGCGCCTAAACTACCGAAATATAGCTCATGAAGCACAACGCCATTATAGTTAAAACTTAAGTCGAAAAGTGCGGAACGATAATCGTCTCCGTTATGACTAACACCTTCTAGCGAAGATCGGTTAATCTTTTCCTGGGCTGCTTCTAAACCTTTTAGATAGCCCTGATAGTGATTATCGAAGTGCTCATCGATCTGTTCTTTAGATAAAAAGCAAGAAGGCTTCTTTGTTTTAGGTTCTTTACCTTCAGATAAGATAAAGTCTAATTCTCGATCAATGCTCGCGGTAAATTTAGATATTCTGTCCACTAGTAACCAACTTTATTTTTAACTTATGTCGAGCAGCTTCAGCTACCTTTTCTACCGACATAAAATCAACCATGCATTTGTGGCTATATGGGCACGGTGGTTTTTTATGAACGGCTTTAGTGTTATCTTCCTTATAACAGGGACTGCATTCTAACTCACTCCACAGATTTGCCGCTGTTTTATATCCAGAACCTAACGGGCTGGTCGAACCGAACATAATCACCGATGGTATTTCCAAAGCAGCCGCCACATGGTTGAACACACTATCTAAGCCAACAAATAATTTAGACTGTTGCAAAACACTAAATGATTCACGAAGAGTTAACTTACCCAACATAGAGTGAGCCCCATCAATTTCAGTTTCCCCAGCAGCCCCAAGTTGAACCCACTGGTATTCTGGGAACAATTTGATAAGTTCTGGCCACCGTTCTAGAGGCCATTCTTTATATCTCGACCAACCTGTGCGAACAGCGAAAGTAATAACTGGCTTTTTATATTCTAAGTTGATATTGCTATCTGGTAGCAAGTTAAGGATTGGTTTCCAGTTTTTAGGTAAAGCCACTTCAGCGCACTCAGCAAAATGATGAGCAATATGCTTCCGCAACGCTACATTAGGATATCCTTCATGCATTGGATAATTGAACAAAATGGTTTTGTCAGCAAGTTTACTTTCAGTCGCTACTTCATTAATGTCGGCGTTGCCTTCTAACATTGGCAATGAAGTTGGATGGGTTACATATCTAATATGCGCAGTCGGATACTTACGACGTAGTTCCTTGACAGCCGCAGTAGTCATCAGAACATCGCCTAGCGCTCCAGGGCGTTGGACTTCAATAGTATATTTCCTATCATTTAATTTTTTCAACCTATCTGGATGTCCTTCGGCATATTTCTTAGCCTCATCCATTAACCCAAGATACTCGTAGCAAAATGATAACCAAAGTTTAGGAGATGAGCCATATAATTCTTTCGATACGAACATCCCAGTTTTAGGCATAGGGAGGCTTAGAGCCAATCCAAAGAAACAAACGGCTGTTTTAAACTCTGATTTGTAGAAATAAGCTTGTCCTAACAAATGGAAAGCCTCAGCCCATTTATCGTTGTGTTTAGTGGCGTCATAACAAGTCTTGATAGTAAGGTCATATTTCTTTTGGTGATAGAAACATGTCGCCTTATAGTAGTGAGCTAAATACAACTCATCTGGGAAATTACCACCTGCGTCGATATAGTCTTGATAAATCTCAATAGCTTTATCGTGTTCGCCAGATTCTCGATAAGCATTGGCTAGATAAAACATGGTCCGTTTGTTGCCAGGCTCGTTTTGATATTCTGTTTCAAGAATAGATGTATTCCGACCAATTCTTTCTGGCTTATGATCTGTTAAATGCTCAACAAACCCATCCGCAAATTGCGCAGTCCTACAATTATGGATAGTTGGGGTCTCATGAACAGCCCCTTTAAAAACGACGCCCCAATTGTTTCTGAAAAATCTGGCGTGATTAAAAGTTGTGTTTCCATATTGAATCCTGACATTATAAGCATCCAAATCCGGGGATAGTTTGAATGGTTTTGAATGAAAACGATCATCTGCGTCCATCCAAAAAACCCAATCGCCAGTGGCATATTTTAGAGCTTCGTTCCTAGCGTTTGCAAAATGGAACTCTTCGGACTTTGTATTAACATTGAATTGTCTAGAGTTCTTGACGGTAGCCCCGGCACGCTTAGCTTCTCTGATTGTTTTATCAGAAGAACCAGTGTCAAGGACAATAATTTCATCTACGAATGGTTTAACTGTTTGTAGACATTTATAAATGTTCTTTTCTTCGTTTTTGACAATCATGAAGAGACTAACCGTAGGAGGCTTCTTTTTCAGTATCCACGAAGATTGCCCTGCACCGTGCATATGGTCTTGCCAATGGATATGAAACCCAGCTTTTTTAGCAGCGTAAGCAAGAGATTCAGTTCCAAATATGCTTGGATGAATGATAGCGTGGCCTTGGGTGTGGTCTCGCTCAATTCCTTTTATGCTTTTGTTTGGACAACGAACAAACATGAACCCGTCATCATTAAGAATGTCATAAGCTTTTTTCAGACACCCAATAGGATCGGCGAAATGCTCGATAACATGAACCATTGAAACCATATCAACGTTTTCATATGGGATTTCATCGTGTTCCCAATCGATAGGGGCAGTGTTAACAGACAATTCATCGTCTTGAATTAAGTCGTCTTTGTAAGCCCCGTCGAGAGCATAGGCTTCAGCGCCTAAGTCTTTGAAACACTGAGCGAAATAAGGGAACCCACACCCAACATCAACAGTCTTCCTTGGAAGGTGCCTCGTAAAAATCCAACTGGCAAGAGAACGATTAATAGCACGTTCCCTTTCGTCCATTGGTGCGCCAGAATACCCGTTGTCACGGCCTTCACCAGGATTCATCCATGCTTTAGGAGGAGGGAGCGGTTGATATGTGTGCTGGCATTTTACACAATTTGAGTAAGTTTGGAATGCATATGGAGTTCGTTCATCGCTCCCACATAACGGGCAATTTCGCATATCTGATCCTCTATCGAGTTTATATACAACCCATATATTGCGCTAACAGCCGCTTCGTATTTTAATGAGTCATGCCTATTCAACACAACAGGAGAAATCGTGGGAAGAAAACTAAAAGTTATCAACGCATCAGAAAGCTCACCACTCATCAGCAAAACAGGGTTTAAAGGTTACGATTATTGCACAAATCCATACGTCGGCTGCGGCTTCGGATGCAGTTTCTGCTACGTAAGATTCTTCATAAAAGACCCAGAACATAGCTGGGGAGACTTCGTAAGAGTCAGAAAACACGTCTTCACCAAACTGACCAAAGAACTCAAAAAACCACAACGAGCACCGCATGTCTTAAAAACAAACAGAAACGGGAAAGAATATAAATCGCCAGGACACATTATTAAGAAACTAGACGGGACAAACGAACTGCTATACGCAGGAAAACGGCTAGTCATCGGCACAATGACAGATCCGTACCAACCAATCGAACGGAAAAACAGGATCACAAGACAACTTCTCAACAAATTATTAGACACACCAGTCTTCAACAAAGTAGGAATCTTCACAAGATCACCGATTATCCTAGAAGACCTAGAATTAATCAAAAAGCTTCCAAGAGCACGCGTACATTACTCAATCTCACCGTTCCCCAAAGAAGCAATGAGAAAGTTAGAACCACTAGCAATCCAAACTAGCAGACGGCTAGATACCATCAGAAAACTGAAAGAAGCAGGGCTAAGAGTACACGTCAATATTGCACCAGCCATCCCATACTACTCGGAGGAGATGACAGAACAACTGGCACAAGACCTCGGAAAAATCGGAGTCGACGAATTCTTCGTAGATCCGGTCCAACCATACAACGAAGCATTTAAAAGAATGACAGAATGCATGGAAAACGACCCTAACTGGACATACTCATCGTCCATAATGTCCGATAAGGCTGCATATCTAGAATGGAAGCAACGTTATTGGGACGCTTGGAAGGAAGCCTGGTCACAACACGGTTCTAAGAACACTCTAGCAATCTGGAGTGATCATGAAAACCACGTCTGGAGAAAACTAATCAGCGGCGAGGAGATGAACCCTGCGATGTATGGCGATGACTTAGCCCAGGATTAGCCGTCTCTGGGGAGCAGTTAGACTTTCTTGAACTGGTCTTGTAGGCCCTACAACAGTATTCGTGACGTCAACATGGCCTTCATAATCTTCTAAACTTGCGTCTAATCCCAGATCCACAAGAATTGCCATAGATTCATTGTCAATAGGATAATCGCCATAATGGCCGTAGTTTTCCCACCAAACTTTTAGAGGATCATCATTAAACTCAAAGCTTACTTCTATCCATAGGTTATTAGCAACACTAGCAACACGAATAGTTGGTCCTTGGCGAGAAGTTAGATAGTACTCATCGTCTTCTTCATATCTGTCAACACTATATGTGAAACCAGCGACCTGCATCGTAACAGCACCCTCAATAGGGTTGTTTGGATTATTTGCCTTCTCCCACTCTTGATGAACGGAGTAAACAAATCTAGGGTCAGCCACGGCAACAAAGAAAGCGTCTTCTTCTGATCCCATCCTAGTTGGTTGAACAGATACTGAATTTAAAACATTATAAGCTAAATCGACAGTATCAAAAGCCTCAATTAACCTAGGCGAACCACTCCTACCATAATGTGTATGGGTATAAGAAATGACGTAATACCGACCCGTCAAACGTTCAAATTCGGTTAAAAACCGCTTTTTATCTTCAGGAGAGCCAGTAAATTTCCACTTACGTTCTAATGCCCTTAACCGTTGATCCACTTAGATGATTTCCATCCGAAATGGTTCACTAATCCTGCTTTCACCATTTGGTAATTCCAGAATTACACGATAGCGATAAGAACCTTTTAAGAAACCCATAGTTTCTAAGGGGCACTGAACAACATATGGGTTAGTTCTATAAGATCCTTGGCGAAGGCCAATTTTACAAGGGAACTTTTCAAGTCCTTCAAGGATTTCGCCTTCTTCTGTCGATACTTCAATAAAAGGACAAATTTGAGGAATCATTGGTCCAATTCGTGCCTGGTCCCAATCATAAAGAGGTAGTGGCATCAAGCCGACTTCAAGATTTCTTACTTCACCCTTACGGAAACGTTTATCAAGAGGTTCAAATGCGAATCGTGGAGTAATAAGCCCATCATCTAAGAACCAACCATCCTGGAAGATCCAGAATTTGTTACATTGAGATAACCAAAGCTCTTCATCATCAAAATCGAATGTGGACAGATTTGTGGGTTCAGAACCAATAAACCGCCAGACATCGAAATAAATGCCCTCTTTAAATGTGTCTGGGACTTGGAATTCGACTACATAAACTCCGGGGCGTGTAGGATCAACAATAGCTGGTGCTGGATACCCAGTTAAATCAGGAGTGCCAAACAAAATCTGTGCTACCAAATTGTCATCTTTTACAGATTGATGGTATACATCTACTCTACGCAACGCGAATGGATCTTGGGATACTCCATTACGATTAAAAGTGACATTCAAGCCTACAGGCTGCCCAGTGCGGCCCGAAATTCGTGGGTATAATCCGTCTGGTCCTGCTGTTGACATTATGATCCTAAAATCTGGTCTATGATTTCATCGAAATCTTCATCTATAGTTTTGGATACGTACAGAGATTCTTTAGTACCCCTCAGTTTGGACATGCCTCTGGCAGCTTGACGGTTTGTTGGAGTTTGATAGTGGTATTTCCCATCCATAGACTGGACATATCGTCCTTTGGCAGGATTTTTAATACCAGAATCACTCATGTTTTGTCGCTCATGCTCGCTAGACCCAGGAGGACGCCTAGCTGGAGCAACGACCTGGTCATCGCGCATTTTGGCGTGTTCTGATTCCTTACGACTAGCATTTTTAGTTGGTGATTCATCAGGAAGTTGAGACCTCTTCCCACCGTTTTGATAAAAAGCAAGAAGAGCTTCATCTGCCTCGTTGCCATCAGGTGGCGGATCAGGAGCGCCACCACCAGGTTCTACAACTTTACCAGAATCATCACGACCGGCGCGGTGAGATTGGCCCCTAGAATCCAATGGCTTACCTTGACCTTTAGAGGCCCTAGCTTGTTTAGAAAAGTAATCAAACTGCTTTTTGCTAACAATTTTAGCGATTTCACCTGGTCTAGCCACGATTTAACACATCCCCGTTTATTGGTCCAAAACCTTGAGCAATCAAATTGATATTAGCCAAAACCCTTGCCTCCGCAGTAGGTTGTCTAGCACCGTCTGGTCTAAGCTGAATGTTGATTGCAACATTTGGCTTAATTATATGAGGGTTTTTGGCCATAGGAGGTGTAGAAATATACCTTCCAATTGGTGGATAGGCACAACGTCCGCTCTTTTTGGCTTTAATTTGCATACAATATATTTGGGTCCCCAAACATATAAATAAGTACTATGGAATATACCAGACCACAACTAAGGCTTCTAACCGAAAACAGGCAAGAAAGATTCCTAAGATTCGCCAGAATGATTGAAGCCAATCCAGGCAGTCTATTACAGATCTTAGATGACGCCAGAGGGGCCCGTTTTAACGAAACTGACCTCATTCAACTTCTAGCTTGGGCACAAAAAAAGAAAATAATTTCATTAAACCAATATAAACAATACTCCGATAGGCTGGGCCAGTCTAAGACAGGTAGGATCAGACGTACCGGCAAAACTGGTAGACGAGATACCGCTTTATTAAAAGACAAAAGCGATGACGGTGAAGTTACTTGTGCTTTCTGCAAAGACTCGGTTCCCGCGCACCGGGCTGATTTAGTAAAAGGCGGCGCTTGGATGTGTAATGTCTGCAGCGGAAGTTAAATCGATTTAACAATTCAAATCTACACCATAGGTTGAACTATGGGTATTATCGTACGTGGAAAAGACTCTGCATCTGGCCAGAATAGAGAAGCTCTATTACCAGATGAACTGCTTACCAAAAGCGGTGAATCCCTATCGCCGTTATTCAACGACGGAACTTTCCTAGCACGTAGTCAAAGCACTACCGTAACAGGTTCACACACGTTCGCCCAAGGTGAAAACGTCGTAACTGATGGTACAAACCTCTTCGCGCAAGGGTTTGGAATTGGCATCGGAGCTGATGGCTCAGAAGTTTTCGCTCAGGGTTATAATGTCAACATTGCCGCTGATTCTGACAACGTTTTCGCTCAAGGTTTTGGAATTAGCGTACAAACTAATGATCCTACTGTAGGTCCAGACGACGTTTTTGCCCAAGGTTCAGCAATAAATACAGCTGGGCAAGCCGTGTTTGCCCAAGGTTATAACAACGACGTTTACGGCAATTACAACCTAGCTCAAGGTAAAAATCTAACAATTGGTGGACCTACTAGCACCGAATGGTTTAATTTAGTACAAGGTCTTGACATCGACGTTCAAGGCAGCCGTGTCTTCGCTCAAGGGCGTGACATCACCGTTGATAAAAGTCGCGGATTCGCTCAAGGCTCCGACATTACTTTATCCTCGTACCACGGTTTTGCTAGTGGTACTGATATCCGAATCTTAGCTAATAGTTCTGCTGGAATTGGTAACGACATTTACGTTACTGATTACTTCTCATTCGCCCAAGGGCGTGACATCATCATTAATGATAGTCGAACGCCAACTAACGGCGGAGGCGGAACAGCCCGTGGAGCGTTCGCCCAAGGATACAAAGTCCACGTCTATGACCCATATGTCTTAGCTCAAGGCTATGATATCACAGTCGGTGAGCCAAACAACGATACTTCATACTACGTGTTTGCACAAGGCCGTAATATTCAAGCTAGCGGCGATAGCATCTTTATGCAAGGAAGAGACATCTATAGTGTTGGTTCTTCAGATAATGTGTTCGCGCAAGGTGAAGATATCAGCTTACTTGGGTGCGACTACACTTTAGCGCAAGGAGAAGAAATCACTTGCGCTGATGGTGTCGACTATACTTTGGCTCAAGGATATGGATTAACTGTCGGATATGACTCAGAAAGAGTCCTAATTCAAGGATATAATAATACTGTTGGTGCTGGAAACGATGATGTTTTCGTTCAAGGTTATGATGTTGTAACAGCCGATTATGTCAAAGCATCTTTCGCGCAAGGTGACAATGTCGATATGCGCATGGGTAATTCTTTTGCCCAAGGCAGCGACATCTATATGGGAACTACCTACCCGTCTGCCGGTTTTCAAAACTTCGCACAAGGTTCCAACATTACTGTACACAATGATTGTGTGCAAGTAATGGCTCAAGGCGGATTAATCACAGTTGCAACCGATGCTTACGAGATTTTCGCGCAGGGATTTAGTATCAATATTGGAACTCTACCAGTAGGCGCAGGAACATATCTGCACAATGTTTTTGCGCAAGGCCGGTTTCTATCTGTTGGCAATGACTCTAACGAAATTTTCGTTCAAGGTAATAACATTACCATGGGCGAGGATAACGATCAATTATTCGCGCAAGGCGCGAACATTACAGTTACAGGGTCCAACCAAAACACAAATATGCTACAGGGTTACGACATTACAGTTAGTGATGATGTCATTTTGGCTCAAGGATGGACTATCAACGTTGCAGGCGATTATGTCCTAGCCCAGGGACGCGACATTGATGTTAATAATGATTATACTTTAGCGCAAGGCTATCACATCACTACAAACGGTGATTACTGCTTCGCCCAGGGCTACGAAATCACCACCGCCGCATACGACAACAACTTCGCTCAGGGATACCAAATCGACTTATCATTAGGTGAAGATGAAGTCTTCGCCCAAGGATGTGATATCACCGTTTATGGTGGCGCTGAAAAAGTCTTCGCCCAAGGCGACAATATCAACATCGGTGGAGATTACTGCTTTGGACAAGGCGACGATATTTATCTGCCAGAATTCTCAGATTATTGCCTGGCTCAAGGATACGATATCCGCATCACTAGCCCATCAAAAGCACTAGACCCTAACGGAATCTCATTAGGACAAGGGTTTAACATTGATATTACCGCGTCACATTGCCTTGCGCAAGGTCGAAACATCCTTATTGAGGCAGACAACTGCTTCGCACAAGGGTTTGGAAACGACATCGATGCAGCAAACCAAGTCAATAGTTTCGCACAAGGTAACAGCAACTATATTGGCGGTGAAGGATACAACAACTTCGTACAAGGCGACAGCAATACAATCTATTATGGATACCACTGCTTCGCCCAAGGATATAGCAATTATGTCGAAGGAAACACAGGAAGCTATGTCTACCAAGCTTTCATGCAAGGATACGATAACACAATTTCTTATTCCAACAACAGCATGGCACAAGGGTATACAAACGACATTAGTTCTAATGACGGTCAAAACTTTGCGCAAGGGTACGAAAACGTTATTACAGGAGAAAGCTGTTTTGTCCAGGGAAATGGCAACTTTATAGACGGAGACAACAACTTCGCACAAGGATCTGACATCTCTATAGGCGCTCCATTCTCAACTGATACCGATGCCTGCTTCGCACAAGGATACATGATTACCTTCTCTGATGGGGTTAAATTCTCATTTGTACAAGGTGCTTATGCCAATGTTACCGCTTCCTACACCATGGCCCAAGGCGCTTATGTTGAAGCTATACGTGAAGGGCAACGTTCGTTCGGATCTAATAGAACTACTGGAATTGGCCATGGACAATCTAGTTTCATCGTCAGACATGCCAAAACTACTGACGCAACAGCAACAAATATCATAACGCTAGCTCTAGCTGAAGACAAGAGTTACATCATCTGGGGTTACGTAATCGCAAGAAACACAACAACAGATGATGAAACAGCATCATTCCGCCTTGGACAGTCTACCGCATATAGGGATACTGCCGGGGATGCTGTTTTAATTGGAGCTGGGCCAACGTCACCAATCACTTTCACATCACAAGATTCAGGCGGTGGTAGTGTAGATTGGATAGTTGAAATCTTGCCGGAAGCTTCATCGGCCAACGTACATATTGAAATCACCGGGGATGCTACTGATACAGTTGAATGGGTAGCACACATTAACTTCTGCGAAGTCGCAGGATAAACAAAAATAAATCGGAGAACAGATTATGCCACTCGTAGATGTAAAACCCGATCCTAGCCAAGATCCAAACGCTGATGTGTGTGCTGCGAGAGTTCGTAAACAACTTATTAAAGCACAGCGATCAGCTAAACGCGCATTAAAACAAATTCAAGCTGTTGTTCAAGCTGGTAGCGGCCACGGTATTACTACTGGAAACATCAGGACCAGTTTAGGTGCTGATGATGCCGAAGCACAAACAATACTAACTAAATTAGTCGCACTCGCAAACGATCACGCTAAAACTGGCGATGACGTTCTGACAAACCCGCTACCGTAATTACCCAGCCCAATCTTCTTCCTTGATAAATCCCATGTCGACTAAGAATCGAGATGGGATCGTCCCTATCGGGGTGCTACCGTCGACTCTAGTTCCAGACCTTGATAGATAAAGATAATCCCTTGGCCTGGTAACAGCGACATAACAGACTCTGCGCTCCTCCTGGACTTTATTTTCAGCAATTGATCTCTTATGTGGGAATGTAGATTCCTCTAATCCTGGCACAAATACAACATCGAATTCTAGACCTTTAGCGGCGTGACACGTCATGATTCTAAGAGCGTCTTCCTCCGACTCTTTGTCACTGTTAGAAATCAACATCACTTCTTGAAGATATTCAGCAACAGAAGGATTACCAGATCGTCGGCAGTAACCGTGGAATCCCCTCAAAAGTTCCAAAACATTATCTTCACGGTGTTCATTCTTCTGCTTATCAGTAGACCTAAGATAGTCCAAAAATCCTGATTCCTCAAAAACCGTAACAACGGAATGATAGGGGTCCGCTTTATCAAATTTCGCTAAAACTTCAACAAAATAACTTAAACAATCAGCGGTTTTCTTTCTAAACCCTTTGATATTTTTACTCTGACTACATGCATCAACAAAAGACAATTCGTTCTCTAATGCATAATCCAGAACACTAATGATTGATTTAGTTCCCATTCCTCTCGGCGGGACATTAATAATTTCCTCAAAGGAGAGCGCATCCTCAGGATTGGCTAAGAATTTCATACACGCAAGAGCGGTTTTAACTTCTTTTCTATCATAGAATCCAAAAGTCCCAATTAAAACATATGGGATCTGTTTCCTCCTAAAACATTCTTCAAAAGACCTAGTTAATGAATTAGTTCTGCAAAGAATTGCCATTTCTTTATAGTCGTACCCATCCCACTTGCGAGCCATGGCTAAATCAGCGATGCCTTCGGCTTCATCCTCTGGTTCATCATATTCAGAATAAACGACTTTCTGCCCACCAAGACCCTTATGGGATTTCAAAGGAACCATACGACGGTCGGTGTTAGCATTAATGAGTTTTTCGGCGTTAGATAGAATTTCTGCCGTGCTCCTATAATTGGTGCTTAGATGAGTAACCGCTGCGCTAGGAAAATGAGTCTCAAATTTTTCAATATTTGCAATGCAAGCACCACGCCAACCGTAAATCGACTGATCCTGATCTCCAACAGCAATAACGTTATTGTGTTTAGACGCCAAATGCCTAATCATATCTAATTGGGCTTTATTAGTATCCTGCATTTCATCTACAAGAATATGCCTAAACCTAATAGCATAAGCATCGCGAACTCTCGGGTTCTCATTAAACACCTTGACGGTGTTATAGATTAAATCTCCGAAGTCCATAGTGTTAGACAGTTTAAGAGTTTTCTGATATTGTCTGAAAATTTTTACGTATTCTTCTTCTAAATGAAGTTCAAATTCATCGTCTGAAAGAACCTGGTTTTTCTTGCCTTCTAACATCTTGATTAGACGTCGATAATCATACTTAGCTTCTTTAGGATCCAATCCTAAACCTTTAGTAATCTTAGTTAAAAGGTTTTTCTGGGAGTGGGCATCGCAGATGCTAAAATTGGTCTTATATCCTAGAAGTTTTCCGCATTTTCTTAAGATTTTAACCCCAAGAGAGTGGAATGTCGTAATTAACAACTTTTGGCCGTAACCTTGCCGTCTAACACGCTCAGCCATTTCTTTTGACGCTTTATTCGTGAATGTTACAGCCAAAATATTGGTTGGCCGAACATCATTTTCTAACAACGTAATAATTCGTTCTGTAATACAGCGCGTCTTGCCACTGCCTGGACACGCTAGAACAAGAAGAGGACCGCCAGGGTGGTCAACCACCATTTGTTGTTGTGGATTCAGCATCCTATTAAGATACTAGCAACGACCTCTTGTCGGGTGAGCACGATACTCAGTTGCCAAAATCGGCCTGCGGAAAACTGTCCTCTGAGAACGGATCCGTCTTGGCTTAATAGGGCAGATAGTGACTTGATTATCTGTTAATTTCTTAACGATCCAAGCGCTACCCGCTCTATTAGAAACATAGCAAATGTCTTTTTTCTGTTGGAGATACCCACCTGCTCTAATCCCAGATAATTCCGATGCCTTGGGAGGGGTGACCACATAAGGTAATTGATGTCCGTCGGTTGCTGCACTCATATTTTATATTTAACTAACGCGCAAACATAAAGCATAAATTAGGAGAATTTAAAAATGGCTGTAAGCGATTTAACCATCAGGGTAAGCGGCACAGTTGCCTATAGTGATAACTCACACGGATCATTCGAAGCCACCGCCGTTTGGAAAACTAACTTAGGTGGCGTTATCGCACAGCATAGCTCTGTCGATTCTCAACTTCATTTTGCGCAATTGTATGCCGATAAAGCCGCTGAAGTTAATGCTACACTAGCAATTCTACCAGCCGGGTCTGAAGGCGTTGTAGGTGTTACACCTCCATCACCTAGCCCAAATAAGTTGGTAACAAGTTTTGTTATGGAAGTATCAGGCTTAGTAACCCTTGACGACAACAGCAATAGCTCGTTTGTTGCTCAATGGGTGAACGGAGTCCTCGATCTTTATCCTGACGAGACTGTTCCAGCCTGGCGATCTATCGCTGGCTTCTCAACTGAAGGCACCAACCCATATTTGGTTCAGGTTTTCGAAGCATTAGCTGGTGCTGGTAACGCAACAATTTCTGTTTAATCCGAATAAACTATTCGGGCGGAGATAGTCCTCAGCCTTCTCCTATAGGCTTCGTTGATTTTTTCTCTCTCTTACGCACTTGCGCCTTTTTTGGCCCCTTTGAAGGTCCCTTGGACGCTCCTAGACGTGGACGGGTAGTAGCCTGAGAATCAGCAGCTTCCGCCTCACTGACTAGGCCAAGAGCCTCATCCAACGCACGATCAAATTCTTCTTCTAAATCTTCATCAGGCATAATTAACTCACATGGATGTATTGAACTTGGAAGTCGGGAGCGATAAACAACCCGTCTTTACAAATAAATACTAATTGTTCATCTTCTCTAAAAATTTGTGGAGCACCGACCGCAGCATATTTATATGTCGGAACGATGTAACAGTCTTGATAATTTAAATCGTCTGAAATTAGGATGCGTTTTACTCTGAATGATACATCTGGGGCACGCATTCTGCGATTATGAATTTGCACCAGTTTAACGCAATAGTCTGGAAGGACGAAAGTTCCATGAGGCTTGCATCGAAAAGCTAATTGTGCATCTTCGAAGATATCAGGAATTCCAAGATTTTCTCCGCTTTCATAGTTGAAAATTTCAACTTTTTCATACGGAATGTTACCTTCAATAGTGATACGAAGTGCTTTAATCATAATATTCCTGGATGTCGTCTATTGATCGCGGCAAACGTCCACCGTTTTACAATAGCTCTCTGGCCCTCTAAACGATCCAACAAATTGGAGATAGCTTCATCTGGGTCGACGAGGTATTCTGCCTCGAAGAGATGCACCATATCACGGGATTTTCTCCACAACTTGTTGTTCATGAGGTATCTTTGGCTACGCTTTACGACGTGGTCCGAGAAGGGTATTTGACCGTAAAACAAAAGTATTTTCGGAGTAAACCACCTATGAGACGAAGACCATTAATAGATCAAGTGTGGAAGCACGGCTCTGTCCACTATAAAATTATTAAATTAATGGCAGACGGATCACTAGAAGTTTTAACACGAAACGGAACAACCGGGAGATGGTCAACTAAAACACAAATCCTAACACCAACAGATTTAAACTATCTAGAATTCGTTAAAGCACCAATAGATCAACAAACTCTGCCAGAAGAACCACCAGAAGTCGACACCGTTGTAAAACGAGCGATGTTCCGCAGAGACCTCAAAAAATCTAAACGATATGTCATAACATATGCCCAAAATTCTACACCAGTCCACACAACCTTCTGGGCGGCCTTGTTAGTTTATTGCAAAGAAAACAACGCCGAGTTAATTGTGATTCCTGGGCGATATCGTAACCCCACAAGCGTGTGGACCGGCAACAACAAAGCATCAGAAACCTGGGACGAGGAGGTCAGACCATACCTACTATCCAAAAGGGTTCAATTGCGCGATGACCTGATGGTTTATAGCGATATCTCAATCCAACCAACAGCAGTTCGCCCATTGACCGGCATGGAAGTGTTCACCGGAAAAAGTTCAGCCATCTTTGGACATCCAAAACTACAGTTATTAACTGTAGCAACTAACTCCAGACGCTCCAAATTAATGACGACCACCGGGTCATGTACAATCCTTAACTATACGTGTTCAAAAGCTGGAAAGAAAGCAGCCGCTCACCATGTCTTCGGAGCTACTGTCGTAGAACTAGGCAAAAGTGGATTCCATGTTCGACAAATCAACGCCAACAAAAAAACCGGCAAATTCACCGATTTGAATTGGTGTTATGATGAAAACGGGAAAACACCAGCCCCTCCAGCAGAAGCTTTAATCTTAGGAGATATCCACGCCGAAAACGTCAGTGAAAAAGCAATTGCTTCATCCTTTAAGATGATCGAGGCTCTTCAATGCAAAAGAGCGATCTATCACGACTTGTTGGATTTCAATGTAAGAAACCATCACTCAATTAACGATTTCTGCAATCGTTATACTAGAGTGACCTCTGATAAAGCAGAAGATGTCATTGAAGACGAGTTAGAACGAACACTTGATCTTTTAGAAGCTACACCATCCTGCGCCCAACCCATCGTGATCCAATCTAACCATGATGAAGCGTTTGACAGATGGCTAGATACATCTAATCCTAAACTTGATCCAATTAACTCACTGTTATACCACCGAATGTGGGTAGCCAAATTAGAAGAATTTAATAGCACTCAAGAATGGATCACAGCATTCGATCTATATTATCAAATGATGGGTCTGACAAGGGCTGAATTCATCAAAAGAGATGATAATTATCCAATTCTTGGCATCGAATGCGGTTACCATGGCGATAAAGGAATAAACGGATCCAGAGGTTCTGCCATCTCTTACGCTAAATTGGGTATTAAAACAATTGTCGGTCACAGACACACACCATCCATCCTCGATGGTTGCTATACAGTAGGTGTAATTGGAGAACTAGATCAAGGCTATAATGACTTACCATCTAGTTGGGCTCACGCCAATTGCGTGATCTATGCTAACGGGAAAAGAAGCCTCATTTTTATTCAGCCTGACACTGGTGAATGGAGAATCTAATGACCTGCATTGTCGGGGTTAAGGATAAAAACAATATTTATTTAGGTGCCGACAGCGCCATAAGCGATAATAACCTAGTTCAAACTATGGTAGATCCCAAAGTTTGGAAAAAAGGCCGATTCGTTTTCGGATATGCAGGAACTTTAAGAGTCGGGCAGCTCATCAAGTATAAGATGAAAATCCCACCAATTAATAATCGAAAACCAACTCTATACATGGTCACTTCCTTTGTTGACGCTATGAGAAAATGTCTTAAAGCTGCTGGAGCAGCTAGAGAAGAACACAAAGAAGAGGAACAAGAAAACCAATTCTTGGTAGCATTTTCTGGACACCTATTCGAAATTGACAACGGATATGGCGTTTGTGAAATCAATAATCCATATGCTGCAATTGGGTCTGGGACAGAATACGCTCTTGGATCACTTTACGCAACGGAAAAATTGCCATCTGCAGATAGGGTATTGAAGGCATTAGAAGCCTCTGCCCATTTTTGTGATTCTGTAGGTGGTCCATATCACGTCGTCAAGTGTAAAGGTAAATGAAGCCTATTGATTTAATAGAAGAATTATTATCCGAATATAGTCATATTATATTAAATGGTAGGCTACATCGTAAAGATTTTATAAATTTTTCGCTATTAAAACACCAAAATCGTCGTAGGTTAGATTCAAGTGTTTCCTATCAAGTAAAATGTAATAGAGATCAAGTATCCTTCATTTCCAAGAAAATTACTAGCGTAAATATTGACGGATCGACTCCGCACCTACGTCCTAAGGAGTATGTTCTTCTAAACGTAGATCTTAAACACCCAAGAAGCATCGTAACCATTCGCCAGTTTCTTGAGCATTTAAGATAATCAAACTTAAATTGAGGATATTATGCCTGGCAAACTAAATCTACCTGAGAAATACAAAGAATATCGTGGTGAGATTGAGTTCATTATCAAGGATCGCTTGGGCAACGTCGTAGACACTTTTGTTGAACCAAACATTGTCAAGATCTTCGGTAAAGAAATTCTATCACACCGCATGTTCCACTCCAAAGTTTGGGACCGAACAGCAAATAGTGGTACCGGAGCCTGGATCCAAAACCCGGTTGATCCCAACGAAGACTTTTCAGTAAAGTACATCTTATTTGGCGCATCATTCGATGAAAACGGAGTCCCGTTAGACACTAACGACACTCGATACTACCAAACCGATCCGATTACTCAAATCGCCGTACCAAACAAACTAACGCCTGGAGCAGACTGGGGTGGAGGGTTAATTAACGCCATTCCACTAGCAGAACCAGATCGCCCATTAAAACGAATAGAAAATATCGCTTTCGAGCCTACTTTCCAACCGGCAGGCACACCACAACTACAAGCCGACGTTCGAGCCATGAACAACATCGTTCTCCTCGAAACTACATTATTACCAGAAGAATATAACGGATTTGGTTTATCTTCAGGCGGCGGCGATTCTTTTACTATTACAGAAGTTGCTTTAGCGGGCGGCAGGGAACTAGATGTTATCGGTTCCTGTGAATGTGATCCGAAGAAGATCTTCCTTGAGGGAGATTCTGAAGGAATAGCACTAGCGGCAACAGCTAGCGGCAGCGATGTTATTACCCTAGACACTACCCTAACTGATGTCAATACCATCAGAGAAGGCGATCAAATCAAGATCATAAGTGCAGGCGGTACATCAGATTCATCTGATACCCTAGGGCAAGTCACACCATTCTATCTAGTATTATCCAAAAGCGTGGGTGGTCGAGATATCCAACTTGATCGAGTCCCTGTCGATGCCTCTCAGAATCCTATTGTTGGACCTATTGGCGTTTTCCGTGATACTCTGAGAATTTTCTCACACAGAATTTTGTCTACGCCTGTCCGAAAAACAAGCGATTTTGAAATTCTTGTACGTTGGCGAATCGTCTTTAACTAGTCGTTGGACGTTATCTTGCATTACCCAAAACCAAATATATGGTGTAGACGTACCTAGAGGGTCAAAATATGCCAACCATCGATCCAACATTAATCCCATGCATTGATCCTGGGTCACTGTTTAGCAGGTTAACCGCAGATCCAACACTCAACGTAAGATGGTTCGTAGCGGTAGACCCAGTCACACACAGTGTACTCAACCGGCCAATTGCAGACATAGCCGTACGACAGTTGATCCTAGCTAAAACGCTAGACGCAGTATCGCTACGCCTCGGTCACCAATCAATGTTCCCGTTCCTAGTAACTGCTCAAGTAAGCAACGGAACTCAGAACGTAGACATTCCACCATCATGGATTTGGGACATGCAAGTCTCCCTTCCACAGAAATGGGAAAAAGTCCGTCTAGCTAGAGTCAAGAGACTTAGCGGAATGAATGGGGCGAGCGGAGGAGAATACACCGGATTAATCCGATTAGTTTTCACTGCCCAATCACAAGGATCAACAACTGAAATCTCAGTATTCCAAGCAGATTTCAGAATTGACAGTGACCTAACATATCAAATCGCACGAGTCTCTATCCCTCTAGTAGGCTCAGAGCCAGCAGTCCTACCGGCTGGTGAAACGGAAACCGTCGGCGGGTTCGTCACATTCAGAACTCTAAACGCAGAAGACGCTGGCGTACAAGCATTCTATAATGTAGTTGCTCCACCAGTCGATACTACTACTGACTCAGCCGGATTATTCATCACTCCAAATGTTATCGAAATCAACGACTCCCTCCCTGGCGGATCTGGAATCAGCAACGACTTCGATTTCTTAGCCGTAGCCCATGGCACAGGCTTGTTAACATTAAGCGCCTATAATCCCATTCCGTCTGTTGATTCAACCGTTTCAACATGGATTAATACATTCAACTATCCATTCGAAGAAGTAGCAACATTACAAGATTCTAGCGGACATGGAATTATCATTCCAACTGGGTTATTTAAAGAATTTAACCTAGTAGCTCCAGCAGGCGACGAACCTACCGGTGATGTCTCTGGTAATTTCCGACCTGTTTGGATTAGTAGAATCGTTAGAGATGATGCCGCTTCCAATTCAGTCACTCTATACTTTAGTACTTTCAATATCGAAGCACCATCAATTGTTCCCGTTGAATTTGCTGTTCTTGTCCTTACTAGAACAGCAACTGCCGGTACAAGATTGGCGATTCTTCCTGGCGACAATTTATTCCCAACTCAAGTTAGCACTGACTGGAATCAAGGATTCGGTAAAGGTCATGTTGTCTTATCTGACCTATGGCAAACCAACCCAACTGCTATCACAGATTTCTTCGACCGCTTCCTATCAATCATCGATATTCCACCACAAGCCATCTTCACTAAAGAATCGACTAGGCTTTCATCTTATGGATTAAGTCGAGTTCCTGATCTTACTCCAACGGTTGGACAAGCTGCGGCTCTACGTGGAACGCGTCAAGAAACAAATGAGCACCCTAATTCTACTAACAGATATATCGTTGAATTAGATCAAGGCTTAGGTGCTCAAGTCGACTTCGCCAATGAAGCTTCCCTACCTTTAGACAGGCGTGAAAACCCAGACATCGAACGATTTGGCTGGAAGGGTGCCCTCGCTCACCGAGTAATTCGGATGTGCGTTAATACCGATGGTGGAAACCACGAGTATGACACAGATATCCTGCCGCGCCTACGCATCCTCCTTGGACGAGACCCTGCTTTTGGTGATTTCTGGTGGGACGGCGTTACGTTGAAATTCTTCAACGGCGATGCTTGGATTACTTAATCTTAGGCTTGATCTTACCGATCCCTCTAGATGAAACCCCATACTTTGGGCGATAAAAAATTGCGCTATGGCGCATATGTATCGAAGAATGCTGTGGCCAGATAGGCGCACAACCACTTGGCTTTACAGTGGTAATCTTTAAATTTTTAATCCCACTAAGGATTGCAGCAGTATCGATCCTATTAGACCAAACGATTGGGATTTCGTCTAAAACATCTTCAATAAGATTTTTAAATTCTTTCCTATTATGCTTTACTTTAGTTAGTATCGCTGGCCTAACGCCGGTTCGCATTAACCATAGTTTACCATTACTATGATAGACAAATGTATACTCTCGTTGCCCTTGTCGCGAGCGCGCTCTGAATCTCAAGTACGGGCTATACTCCGGGTCGCATACAGTCTTTAAATCGACGTACTCTCCTGATGCATCAGAAAAGAACACGGAGCTACAAAGCGCCAGTCCTTTCCCGAACTTCGGTCTGCGACTTTGGCGTTCTTTCTTAATCTGTCCTTTAGTCTTCTTTTTCTTAGGAAGCACTAGCTAACCAACATGACATAATCTTGAATCTCGTCCGATATTACAGTGTTTCTACGAATAACGTCGGAAAGTTTCGTTTGTTCAAGCTCTAATAATTTAGGTCCATCAAATACGTTCTGATACCAGAATCGATCCCCATCCCGAGTGTTTTCAAATTGAATTTTACAAATAGTATAGAACAATTCTCCCAACATCGAATCTAAATATCGATCTTCTGCTAAACCGCCTACCCAAATATCAATGTCGTCAGCAGATTGATAAGCATCTTTAAGTCTGGCAACTAAAGTAAGATTTGTAGAAATCTCCTCAAAAGTTTTCCTTTTTAACCCTAAATCTTCTCTAGCATCATTATAACTTGGAAGCCCATGATCTCTCCCGCGTTGGATATTTAACGAAGCCAAATCCATGCCACCTTGTCCAGGATTTCCAAACAAGAAATTACGAAGTTCCGATACAGTCATCGCATCCAAAGCCTCGCAAGTTTGGCGTGCCGCGCCGCGTAACAGAGGTTCAATGCCACCGCCAACAGTTAAATGTTGTGGAGAAAAGAATGCGTCTCTCAGTAATAACGGGCCTTCATCGATGGAATTCAACGATGAATCTAAACGTTGTAATTGAGAGGACACCAAAGAGTGCCCTAATCTATAAGCCGCTGTAGAGAACACATTCGTAACGGATGCGTCTACGTTTGGATTATATCCAGAATAATCAGAAATTCTGGAGCCAAGCAACAACGGTAAAAATTCTTTAAAAGTGATGACCTGATTTAATGCTACCACTTCCTGGCGAGCACGTTGGTAAATCTCTTCTCCGCCAATTTCAGCACAGGAAACAAATAACTCGTGGGCGATTCGATTATGCTCTCGAACCCACAAGCTATGCATGGCAGTTAGTAGAACATTTTCGTTAGCTCTAACATCTCCCGCCAAATACAAATCGCTACTATTGCCGCCAGCGTTAGGCAGCCCAGGGTGGTTAAAAGGTAACAAACCATTGGGGCCGGTTTTCAATTTTCCTGTTCCATCTAAAGTTCGAAGTGCAAAAGCTCTTTCTTGGTCAGCTCCATATACGTTGGTAGCATCGATAAAACTGCTTTGTATATTGATTTGTTGTCGAGGCCCAGTCCCAATTTCGTAAATTGACCTATTTAATGGGATGATGGCTTTACCAGTATGGGCTGGATCGAAATATGGATCGCCTTTTGGTATTTGGATATAGAATGGTTCTGATGGATCGGCTTCGGGGGTTAAATCAATGTCGTGATCTACAAACTGTCCCCATAGCCAAAAGAAGTCCGAAGCACCTTTTCTGTTGGTTGTTGGGTTCGATTGATTTATTACTTTGTTACTAATGTCTCTTGCTGATGGTCGAGACGGACCAGCAGGTGCTGACATCCCGTCAGCATATCCAATTCGAAGTAGTCGTCGGAGTGGAGTATTAGCTTGTCCGTAATGGGGATTTGATAGGTTGTTCCCTGAACCGTCTACTGATCGATATTCCATGGTGTATTTTTGGTATACAGCGACGGCCCACCATTATTGGTGGGCCGTCTTTATGGAGATGCGGGGAGTCGAACCCCGGTGTTGGAATAAAATCCAGAGTGGATCTACGTGTGTAGTCAACGATCAATTTTTGTCCTTTACGAGGGCCGTCAACGTCCCTGATAAGGCTTGAGCTAAAAATTGTCGGCCTTCAGCTTTAGCTTACTGTTGGCTTAACCTCTCTTATTGGCTCTACCAGTCTTTCCCTCAGAGGTGGGAGTGTCCGACTGGCAACTCAGGGTTTTAAGCTGAGACTAGCTCACCGGCATCGATCCACGAGTGGATGTCAGCATCGGTGAAGCTGAAGCTGTCAACGTTGTTGTTGGCAATTAAAGTTTTTGATCACATTTTTACGAGGCCAAGTAATCATCCTCGACACGCACCATTTCCTTTGTCTATCCAGTCGATGCCAAGTCATCCCCCAGATTCCTTACTTTTGGTTAAATACCCCATTTAGCTTTAAGATAATTAGAAATTCTCTGTCTATCGGATGTTGATATAGGTTCACCATAAATGATAATTTCATAAATCTTGCCACTAAAAGTTCCAGCAGAGTTTCCGATCTCAATTGTTAAAAAATTGACAAGATCACCAAACCAATCCCCATTATTACCACCAGCTACTACTGTAGAGCCTATGTTCGCTCCATCCTGCTCTAAAAACCAAAAACCACCGTTTGTAGACACATTATAAATAAACGGAACACCAATTGCCACAGATTGATTATTAACAACAATTGCATCCTGAGTGCCTCCAACTTCAACTCTGATTTCAGGACCTGTAGAGTTACTTAGAGTATCGGCTCTAATCTGAAAATTGTAACTTCCAGGAGCAGCACATACACCACGGAAAACATCCATGTCGTTAAGATCAACCGAACCTGGCTCCATGACAATGAAAATTTCGCCAACATTATCAGACGCAAGGCTTACTGGAGGAGCTACAGGACCGAGAACATCACCGGCAGAGTAATTAACACCATTTAACCCATTTAGCGCAGAAATCTCATATAACGGTTGGTTTCCAGGAGTTACTTGCGAGAACACCAATCCATTTAAACTTTTGTCAGTCCAAGAAGATACATCACTGCCATTTAACCCAACGGTAGCAGCGTCAGCAGCATCTAACCAAATTCGCAAATCATTAATATCATCTGGGCGCAACGCAAATTCTTGCTTTTCATCAAATTGTTCAACACCAATGGATGGATGATCCCCAACTAGAATACCATCACCACCAGAATCCCAAACAACATCAAAAACAGTTGGCGGAACAAGACCAGAAACAACAAGACCGTCAGTCCCAATAACACCATCTGTAGTACTTAACAAAGTGGCTGGAGTCCTTGGACGACTGTGTTTTTTATCAAAACTCATCCGAACATTAGTCGGTGACATGACACTATTTTTTAAATCAATCCTAACCCTATAAGACCCACTAAGGTTTTCAACTTCTAAAATATCAATGTTAGATTCGTTATCGAAAAGAACTCTATCGCCACCGCCGGTTAAATCATTAACCATGCCAAGTTGACCAGCGCCACCAACGGTTCCAAGAACTTCGATCTCATGATAAGCTCCCTTCCATTTCATAAATGTGGCTACATCGCCAGAATTGGCTCCAGCACCGTAAAGTAAAATTTCAGGTTTTCCGCCAGGATTTGCTTCTTGATCAACATAGCAACTCATGCGATAATCGACACCTAGGCCAGTAAATCCAGATGGAATAACATCATTAGTTATATTGACAGGTGAAGCTGTTGCATCAAATCTATATGCTTGTAAAGAGCCCCCCGAGTTTACTCCAACCCAAAACATCGTTGGAGTACCGAAATATTCATCTGCAAACACTGCCCATGTGGCTCTATGAGAACCAGAATTAATTCCAGCTGTAATAGTACCAACTGCTACAGCTGTATTAGCATCCAATCTAAATAGAAACGCAGCTGTAGATGAAAGAGAAACAAAATACAGTTTATCATCGAAAATGATTGGATGAACAGGTTGGACATGAGAACCAACTGTTGCAACTTCGTTAATGGCTTGAGACCTAGGATCATAAGATATGATTCTTGCAGTCGGGGTAACGGCACTTGATGATCCGGCAAAATAGAAAATATCCTTAAAAACAATTTCTCCAAAAATTCCTGTAGAGTCAGAGGAAATACTACCTGAAGTCATCTGATCGCCTGTCTCTGTCCATGTTGTGCCGTCGAATTTTACTCCTCTAAAATAATTAACCGGCGCTCCCATGCCACCAGTAGGTCTTCCATATGTGCATACAATGTGCGGAACACCATTGACTAGCATTTGATATAGCCCAGATGAAAATTCAGACGCTAAAGCGAAAGAATGAGAAATCTGCCAGTCTAAAGTTGGGTTAGCTAAGTCATAAACATAAACAATATTATTTAATAATGCATATACTTTACCGTCAAACTGGATAACCCTATTGCGACCCTTATTTTCAGAATTATCATTATATGATTCTAAAGATCCAAAAGTACTACCAAGTAAGGTTAAACTTGTTCCATTCAGGCGATAAACACCAGGAACGCCATCAACAAATCGTAATGTGAGAAGTGGTTTAGCCATGAGAACCTTTTTGGTATATTTGTGAAATAAGATATCAAAAATACAACAGACTATCGAAGAACATTATGGCAAATACATTCAGTCCTACAATCAGTTTCGCCGTAGAAAGAACATTAGATGATGAATCTAATTCGTTCAGTTCTATTGCTACATTCGAAGTACAACAAATTGTTTCGGATAACTCTTTCAGCCAAGTTTTCTACCTAACAAGCCCAGACGTGAAGTCTAACGTCGAATTCGACGTAGAAGCTACATCACAAATCGAATTTGGACGCACATTAGATTCAGACATCGAATTGGACGTCGAAACTGATGCGCAGATCACATTCGGACGCACGTCAAATGCCGATATCGAATTCGACGTAGAAGCGACCGTAGTTAAGGTAATTCAAAAAACTGTTGATACCATTATCGAATTCGATTCTAATTCCAATGGCTTTACGGCCCTAGAACCATTTCTAGATGCAGATCTAGAATTGGATGTAGAATCGACTGGAATCTTAGATCATAGCGAAACCTTACAAAATGATCTTGAATTCGACGTAGAAACAGACGCGCAAATAACAAAGGAAGCCACTTCTGAAGTAGAAATTGAATTCGACGTAGAAACAACTGGGTTCGTATCTGCTGGTAACATCTATATGAAATCAGTAGAAGTAGGAATTGAATTCAATAATGATGTGTTCTATGCCAGAAAAATTGGTCCATTGTTCGAAACTGGACAAAGAGGAAATATCCGCATCGTCAACTTATCAACTAAAAACATCTCCCTAGGACGTAAACAAAAGTCAACATTAGTTCTTGCTCCTAGTGAATCATCTTTACAAAAGCAAACCGATTTCGATTTGGCTCAACTTTCAAATCTGTCTGATGCTGGATTAATTCAAGTATTTGGTATAAACGTTAGAAATCTATGATATGTGGCGGGTTCTGCTTTTAATATTGTTGTTTGCCACACAGGCGTTTGCTAATCCAGACACAAAATTGGATTTATACGACAGTATTCAACTAACCTTACCGCAGTATGCTGACATTGACCATGATGGCGATTGGCAAAATACTTGGGACCCAAATTGGCGATATCGAATCCCAGGCGTTGTACAAATTAAATATGTCGGTTTGCACGATTTAATTCTTTCCCAAGCTCGCAAAAGAGTCCTATATCAGGGCAGATCTAATCTCAGAAGAAGATTAAGAGAAGGAATGATAGGTGATATAGAATTCAGAAAAGGAATGGGCGCACTCGGAAACGACATGGGCCCACAATGGTACGACAGACACTGGTTCCATTCCTTGCCGCCCGAAAAAGGCGGAGCACCATTAGAGCAATATACTAGAGAAGTAGGGTGGACACTTAATATAGATGAAATCCCAATAGTTTCTTGGTTTTATTCGCAAATTAAGTCATTGGGAGATATATGGATCGAAAACGATCACTACTACGAGGGCACTGAAGATGGTCCGGATTTTCAAAGGCCAGATCGAAGCCCAGACCTCAGCAAAAATGACCACGACGGCCTTCGGGTAATAAACCCACTTCCGGACTTGATAGTATCCAGAGATAGATGGTATCAAGGATCGACATATCACCTAAGATTTAAGCCATCTATGAAATTTAGGCCAGCCCAGGGTTCTAAACGCATTGTTGATGAAATTAGTATGAAAGTATTGATAGAACTTTTTTGGCAGAAAAAAGAACATTTTGCCGATTTAGCTTTTTTTGTTAGACATAACATACCTGATAACAACACTACTTTTACTATTTCATTACAATTAGTAAATTGGTGATATACAGAAAAAGCCGGGGATTAACCCGGCTTTCCTGCTGCAACAAAGGAATGTTTTTATTCTGGGTTAGGACCTTCTGGTTCCTCTGCGGGTAGAAGTTTCACAGTGAATAACCAATCAGAAGCGCTGACGTGCTGATTCACAACAGTGTGGTTTAACCAACCCCAACCAGAAACTCCACCATGGCGACGGTGACCGTCATCATCATTTTCGTTTCCTAGCCGGAAAGTGAAACCGTCTCTGCTAGCCTTGTCCCAAAGCGGGATGACAACTTCACCTTCTTCGCCTGGCCGCCAAGTGAGTGTGCCGGTATTAGTGGCTGATGGAGTTAAGACAATTAAATCGTCGTCTCCAAAAACTTCTTGAGCAACAGTATAAGTGAAGTCAATCAAGACCCAACCACGCCAGCCAGGAGCATACCCATTACCAACGTCTAATCCGCCGTAAGCCCGACCATGGATCCTAAGGGTCGTACCGTCGAAGTCAAGAAGAACACGAGCGCCTTCTCTATCGAAGTCGAAAGTAAACTTATCATGTCCGCTAGTGACATCGAAAAGCTCATCTAGACGAAGCCCATAAAGCGGTGGGCGTGCACCACCGTCTGGATGGTTACAAAGCAGGAACGTCCCACCACGTTTCAAAATCGAGCATGTAGCATCACTGCCGTCAGCACCGTCTTGACCATCAGCACCATCTTCTCCTGCGGCTCCATCTTCACCGTCAGCACCATCTTGCCCTGCGGCTCCATCTTCACCGTCTTGTCCTGCGGCTCCATCTTCACCGTCTTGCCCTGCTGGTCCCGGAGGCCCTGCTGGTCCTGGAGGTCCCTGCGTTCCATCAGCACCGTCAAACCCTGGACCACCGGGAGAACCGGCTGGAGGGTTTTTAAGACGAATGACGAAACTATAGGTTCCGCTAGTAGCAAGCGAGTTTAAATGGGAGACACAAACAACATAAAGTCCGGTCTTAGGAACAGTAAACTCTAAGAAACCAGCATCAGAGCGGGTGAGTTCAACCCCGTTCTCATCTTCAATCTTGATAAAGGGAACCATTCCCTCGCTCAAGTTGGCAAAATCGACTCTATATTCAGTGCTTTCCTCCAAGAAAACGACAAAAGTGTCTTTATCTCCAGCGCTATCGATAGATCCGTCGATTTGAACGTTAATTGATAGCTGGAGGCCATCGCCAGTATCAGATGTTAAAAAGTACCGTCTGTTGACATCATGGCAACCAACAAACGACATTCCAATTAAAGCTACGAACAACATAGCCACGAAGTTTTTCATTTTTCATTCTCCTAGATTAGGTTAGATACATCGCGGTAGCCGAATATCTTTCTCAACCGCTGGAAACTCACATACATAAGAATGGCCGCTCCTGGAGGAAGGAGCGGCCATTCTAGCGGGAGAAGAGGTTTTTTACGTTAACATATTTTTGATGAACAATTCTAATTTTGGTATAGAGCTAGGATCAGTCAAATCGAAACGGTAAACTGGGTTAGCGTTAAACTCGCCTAAATAGTAACGTTGCGAAGATAATATGATATGTCCATGAAAAACAACATCCCAAATGTTACTGGGGTGTACAGAAACATGCAGCTCATTTTTTACTTTTCTGATGTGAGGAAAAATAGACACATCATGATCAGTAGTAGTATAGTAATTGCATCCGGCGTCGATTAATAAGTCAATCGTTAAATCAATCGCTTTCATGGACTCGCTGTAAATGAGATACTAAGAGAAACATTAGCTCCACCTTTAGCCTCACTACGAGCACGTTCTACAAGCGCGTTCATATCTCCAAGCTGATTAACAACTTCATCCACTCCATCAATAGTTAGAGTATGGGAGTAAGATTCAGCAATGGGATTAGGGTTATAAATCTGCAAACCCCATTGGTCACGAGGATACTTGATTTTATTGTGGATAGAAATACTATTAGACCCAGCGAATAAAAGGCCAACGATGTTCTTACCCATATCAAGGACTAAACTACCAGAGTCACCACCAGCACTCATATAATTAGTAATGATCTGATCTTCGAATTCAAGCACACCTAAATGGCGGCTATATTGAACATGCACAACACCATCTGTCGCAATGACTTGAGAAGTGGTATAACCAGTAGTTCTTCCGGTTTTTTGAACAGCGTCTCCAACTTGAAGATTGTCGTTAAATCCGACAGGTTGTCCAATTGTGTGAATCTCTGGGTTTACTAATTCTGGGTTGTAAACCTTCATGATTGCTGAGTCTTGATTGTTATCGTTGCGAACCAATTTAACAAAATCTTTTAAAAACCCAATACGGTTACTTCTCCAATTACGTTGATCGTATCGGCCAGGTTGTACAGTTAAATGGCCTGGGTGTTGACGTCCGCGCCATGGTGCGCCTGCTTTCATAGCCCTATTTTCAGCGGCAAGAACGTGATTGTTACTCAACCCAACTAAATCACCTTCGCTATCCGTGAACCAGCCACCTAAAGTTCCTGCGGTAACCCATAGATGACCACATGAAAAACCACCTGGAACAGGTCTTACGCGACTTGTTAGTGCTTGGGCTTTAATTGCGCCGGTCTTACCAACTACGTCAGTGGTGTGTCCGTCAATCTTATCTGGGATAACATCAGAAGCTTTTAACTGGCCCTTAGGGACCTTCTTCTCCACGAAGACTAACAAAGCTTCTTCTTTGGTGTTTTGGCCGTTGGTCCATTTCTGACCTTTGGCAACAGCTACGACGTTTTTCTTATTTAATAAGCTTTTGTAATTTTTAGGGTCCATAATTTATTTTTGGACCGCTCATATCGATTCGTAGAACAAAGCTTCCTGATCACGGAGTAAATCTAACACTTGAATCTGTTGATTTACTACCAAATTCTCTATTTGGCCAGCATTCACCCTATATTCTTCTATCTTAAATCTACGACCCGGAAGAATCCTAACAGGCCCATCGCCATCGAATAAGTTAGATCCTCCAGTGAGGCCAGTCATGTCAATTTCAGTACCAGTCCCTGTTAACTCTTCTGGGATGATGTCATCGACAGGAGCTACATCTATTGATATTGTAGATCGTCCTATGTTTACAATATCTAAAACTCTTACTGTAGCCATGCTTTATGTTTGGGTTGGCAAAAATTCCATTTCTTTCAATTCTTCTCTAGGAACCAACCAATATCCTTTATCCTCATCCCACCATTTTGGTTTTCTACCATCCCGGTGGTAGATCCAACCACTTAGTTCAGCTCTGATTATATGTTCGCTGAATTTTCTGATGGCGACCCAGATATAAGGGGCCTCAAGTCTATCATCACTTGGATAAAGCCGAATTCCTCCTTCTTTTTCGGGCCGTGTAGTTGCTCGGACTTCTCCAACTCCAACGTCATATGTTCGATCGCGCCACGAATCGCCTTCAAAATATTTTCCTGACCATTCGCAATTATATGCTTTACAGACGGCGTATTCGCCCAAAGTCCCGCTGTAGTGGCATTTAATGGCACTAGGATATTCAGATAAGGACAGCTTATTAGCTCTGATTCGTTCATTTACACGTGCCTCTGCCGCCCGCCGACATAATTTAATGTCGGCGGGCGTAAAGTTGATTATCATGATCGTTCGATGAGAATTTTGTTTAGGCGTGCGCGTTGACGCGTAGTCAAGCCCTTGACTCGCCATTTGCGATCTAAAGAAGTAACAAAATCACTTTCCCAGTTAGTAAAACGGTTAGCTGGGATGTTGATGGCTTCATCAATCAGTTTGTTATCTAAAGCAGTCTGATCTTTTGCTATCTGGTCTTTTAAAACCATTACAGCGCCGACCTTCTTACCTTCACCTAACACCCATCGCGCACAACGAATGAGGTTTGGCAATGAATAATCGATTAAAGTGCTACCATTCTTACCAAGACGACCAAGATCTAAAGCAGCAACTGCGTCACCGTGAGCTTTTAAATCTCCAGTCGGGTCTAATGTTTGGTCTTTATATTGGTTAGGAATGTAACTTCTAAGTTTGTGGGAATTGATTCGTTTCCCAAGTTTGAAATTATCTAAAAGATACTTCGCGATGTTGCAAGCTCGTGCGTTACGACGCAACCCTTCTCCTTGGTCCTCTGTAACATAATTAGGGACCAACATCCTAGATTCTGCCATGGTTATTCTCCTTTTTGTTTAGAATATTATTCAGGCTTTTTTAAAATACATTTAGAAATTATGAATGGTTGCTACTCCCATTCAATTGTTCCAGGTGGTTTACTAGTGATATCATAAACAACACGGTTTACACCAGTAACTTCATTTACAATGCGATTAGAAATTGTGCTTAAAAGATCATAACTTAGATGAGACCAATCAGCAGTCATACCGTCAACAGACGATACTGCTCTTACTACGATTGTTTCTTCGTATGTCCGCTTATCACCCATTACTCCAACAGACTTGACTGGCAATAGAGCAGCATAATACTGCCACGGAGCGTTTTCTCTGTCGTCATATAACATTTCAATCTCAAAACGAACGATCGCATCGGCCTGACGTACCGTCCGCAAGCGTTCCTTTGTAACTTCGCCAAGGCATCGGATCGCAAGACCGGGTCCAGGAAATGGCTGACGCATCACAAGCGCATCCGGAAGCCCAAGTTCTCTGCCTACTTCCCTCACTTCATCCTTGAACATCATTCTCAATGGCTCGATTAGCTCGAATCCAAGCTCTTCAGGAAGGCCACCAACATTATGATGAGATTTAATAACATCAGTCAATTGACTAAAGACTGATTCACTTTCGATAACGTCTGGATACAGAGTGCCCTGAACTAGAAATGCTTTGGGGTGTCCGTGAACCAAGTTGTTAGCAACATCCTTGAACGTATCGATAAATTCTTTGCCAATGATCTTTCTTTTAGTCTCCGGATCAGTAACACCCTTTAATGCTTTCAAAAATTCTTTCTCACGATCAACTACAAGTAACTCACCGCCAAAAGCATCTATAACCTCTTGCCTTTCTCCTTCTCGTAATAAACCGTGGTCTACCAAAACACATTCTATTGTTCCAAGAGCTTTTCTTACAATGGCAGCGGCAACGGAAGAATCAACACCTCCAGAAAGACCACAAATAACAACGTCGTCCGGACCTACCCTAGCCTGAATTTCTGCTACTTGCCTATCGATAAAGGATGACAATTTATATTGTCCTCGGCATCCGCAAACCTTACGAACCCAGTTTTCAATCATTAACTTGCCATGAACAGTATGGTGAACTTCAGGATGGAACTGAATCCCTAGAAATTGACCGTCCCAAGATTCAATAGCAGCGAATTCAGTATTGCTAGTTTTAGCGATCTGCTGGAATTTTTCTGGGATCTTAACTACTTTATCGCCGTGAGACATCCAAACTGGCATTTCCTTCTCTTGGATTCCTTCGAACAGCCAAGCGGGATTCTCTTGGTCCATTTCAAGAATGGCACGCCCAAATTCCTTAGCATCAGAAGGCTCAACTTTACCTCCAAAATGTTTCACCATTAGTTGCATACCGTAGCACACTCCAAGGATAGGAATTCCTAGCTCGAAGATTTGCGGATTTACAGATGGTGAAAATTTTTCATAAACAGAAGAAGGACCGCCCGATAGGACGATCCCTTTTGGTTTAAACGCTATGATGTCTTCAAGTGGAATGTCGAAGCGAACTACTTCTGAATAAATTCCTACTTCGCGGGTGCGACGAGCGATGAGTTGGGTATACTGTGACCCTAAATCTAGGATGAGGATGCGTTCTTCTGTCATCCAGTTTAAATACTAGTGTATATTAGCCAGTCTCTTAAGGCCAGGCAATACGCGATTTAAATCTTCAAAAGACTCGCCGTGGCGTTCTCTGCCAACCCAAGCACTACTATCATCAAGACCAGGATAATAGTCTTTTGCTAATTCCCACTCTGGATTTGTACTATGCTCAATAGCTCCAGTTTCAGGATCGATTCTAGTAGGAGTCAACGCCAATTCAAGCCTTCCTTGTAAATTCCCATAAAAATCACCTATCCAACTTGGCGATAGGTTATGCTTAATCAGATATTTTGCGATCATTATGACAACAGGACTAACTTTATTGATATACAAATTCCAATTATTCCTCTCAATATAATCTAACATGTGTTTAGCTAATGGAAGAAATTCTGGCCACGGCTCATTTAATTGAGATGCATATCGAGCTGCCAATTGAGTTGGATAAGTTGGATATCCTGTTCTATTCTTTTCAAAAGATTGAGTTCTCTTATAATTTAAAATAAGATCTTCGAATTCTGGCCACCTAAACCCTCGGAAGCGTTGTTTATGAATTTTTAAAATCTTGCTAGGTGTAGCAGCTAATTCTGGTGGGATAGAATCATCTATTTGTCCTGTGCGATATCTAACATCATGCAGTCTGCGCATAGCATCTTGGTCACCTGCATTGGCGAGACGTTCTAAACCCCTCAATTCGGCGTCAGTTTCAAATAACAAATTAAGCTTCATGTTTTATCTTTGATATATACAGATTGAGCCGGGGATATCCCCGGCTCAATTTTATCTGTTTGTTTGTTAGTTAACCTTAGAGGTTGCTGACGGTAACAACACCGTAGTAAAGACCACCGTCTTCGATGAGCTTCTTACCATAACGAGTCATGATGCCCTTGTTCGGGGTGAAGCTGTTCGGATCTAGCACGGTTGGGGTGCTGAGAAGTGGAATGTACGGAGCGTAGAAGTAACCACTGTCTAGGACAGAGCTACCCTTGAAGCCCATGAGGATCTTGCAGTTCGGGAACAGCGGATCCTTGTACAACTTAAGCTTGCCTTGGACTGTACCAGCGGTAGTGATACCGACGTCGATACCGTCTTGGGCTAGAGCATCTGAACCACGGAAGTCGTTCAACTGCTCAAACTTGGACGCAATATCAGCACTGGTAACCATCCAGTTTGCAGGACCACGGAGGGTCAAGCGGTGGATGACGTTTGCAACTTCAAGAGTCTTGTAGAGCAACGCGATGTTACGATCAGTGAAGTTAACGCTAGCACCTGCGCCAGTGGCGAAGTTGTGAGTAGCGCGAACTGCGGCTGCGATGATGAGGTCGTTGATGATCTCTCGATCGATTTCCGCAACCATTTCGTCAGCCATTAGGTCGGTGAGAGTAGACTCTGCATCGATATTGTGGACAGACTTAAGGTCTTGAGCAGCTTCAAGTGACCAAGAGGTCTTGAGCTTACGAGTGATAGCGGCAACAGAGTCACTATCAATGCTGAGGGTTACCTCAGGCTGGAACGGGTTGTTTTCGAGGTCATACTCGTAGTCGACCCTAGCTACGGCACCAGCAGGAAGTGCGCCAGCGCTTAGAGCAACTGAAACAGTACCAGAGGCGTGATCGAAACCGGTAGCAGTAGCGGTAGTCTCATTTACGACACAACCGGTGCAGTCACCGACGAGGATCAAGTCAGGATCGCCATTGCTGTCGAAACCAACCTGTAGGATTGGGGTAGGATCTTCACAACTATCAACATCTTCACGGAAGACGTTAACAACAACAGTACCAGCGAGAACTGGACGGTGTGCTAGTGTGCCACTGACTGACATGAGGTCACCGGCTACCTGGAGAGGCTCGCCCTTAACTTCTTGTGAGGTGTAGTACGGGTCTAGCGCCCAACCGTTCTGACGTGCGAACTGTTGACTGGTGTTCTGACGCATGATCTGTGTACCCGCGACAGTTTGGCCCTTAGAAAGAGCGTAACGGTATCGGATGTAGAAAATCAAGCTGGCAGGCTGACTCATTGGCTGAACACCAACAAGGTTATCAGCAATTAGCTTCGGATACGACTTACGAATAAGAGGTAGTGCGAAACGAGTGAAATCAGCGATGTCACCAGTTGTGGTTGCGTCTTCCAAAAGAAGACTACGATTTTTGGGATCCCAGCAGTTATACTGGTTCTCAAGGATGTTACTCATCAGACCATACTTGCCTGGGTGAACTTCCTTACATTTACGTAGTACGGGAGCCCATTTCTTAACAAGCATGTTTTTCTTACTCTCGCGAGCAAGCTTCTGTGATCTAAATTCTTCGGTAATTGTTTGTGTCATGACTTATACTCCTAGTCGTCCATTGACGCGGCGATGTTCGCGATTTGCGAATCACCTTTATTTGCAGATCTAACTTCAGACGATGCTGGCGATTGCCTTGTCGTCTTGCTCTTGGCTGGTCGCTGACGGTTTTCTGCTAAACGACGCTTCTGAGGTTTACGCTCCTCATTTAATGGTTTACCCTTATTCCTCTTAGAACCTTGTGGTTTGGCTTTGCCTTTTCCTTTCCCTTCGGATAGGAGGTTTGCGGCTTTTGCCTTACCTTCAAGTAATCTGTTCTTCTGAAGAACTTTTAGGGCAACATCGTTAGCCGAATTGGCTTTGCGAACTGCCATGTCTCTCTCCTCTTGGAGAGATTTGAAAGCTTTAGTTAGTCTCCCGATCTGCTTTTTCGCTGTCTGAAGTTCCCGACTGTTGCCACCTGCGTCCAATTGGACTCCCTCAAGTAATGCCCGTAGGCCCTTGAGTTTTGCGGTAGCTTCGGTTTCTTCTTGTAGACGCTGCTTTTCAGCTGCTCGTTCGATAACTTCCAATTTGGATTCAAGAAAAACTGAAACCTTCCGTGCTAAAACAGCTTTTTCCTTTTGGACTGCTTCTTTGCAGACTGTTTTAACCTTTGATAACTTGTTCTCAAAATCCCGCTCATATTGGGACTTAAGATCAGTGCCGAAACGGTTAAGTTCCTCACTAATCGCAGAAATGAGTTCGTCACTTCCGCCTAATTCTTTTAAGTAGTTCTTAAGTTTATCCATTGTAGATTATGCTCCACACATCTCTATATTTGTTTAAAAATTTTTCCCGGTTCGAAGTTTATCAAAAAAACCACGAATTTCATTTACAACTTGGCCTTCGTTAACAGCTTTCGCACTAATAATGCGTTTTTCCTGTAAACGATTTCGGTTTTCAACGACCGACATAAACGAACCATGTACGCTAGGCTCAGCAACCATATCAAAAGTGACAAAACCGTAACCAGGCATTACCTGATAATATTCTTCACCTTCATAGATAGTTGTTTCCATGTCGCCAACACCACGGGAAGAAATGCCAATGTTGACACCGCTTTCGAGTAATGCATGCAATTGTTGACCGAATTGTGTTTTTTCTAGAACTTCACATTCACCGAAGACGACATCGCCTTCCATCCACAACTTAGTAATAAGATGGGATACACGATCCAAGTGAATCTTAGCATCGGGCGGGTGATCGAATTCACCTAAAACCCGGCGTTCTTTAATGTCTTCTTGAAGATTCTCAACAGCATTGCGCAAAACATTGAGCGGATAAATCCGACCATTAGCGTTAGGACGATTAGCGCGTTGGAATTGTCCACCGATCCGAAGAACAGGAACTTTCTCACCACCAGCGCTTTCTACCATAACACGATCTGAACGCATGATCTTTAAAGGAAAAGTATCACACAACATAGATCGCGTACCGATATTACCGGTCATAGCAATTGAAGATCTATTAATTAGATTACTCATCTTCTGTTGGCTCTCCGACTTCATCAGCGCCCTCTGCTAAGCCTTCATCAGACTCTTCGTCATCTGAACTTAACGCATCATCTAACGCACCATCAAGGTCATCGTCTGATTCGTCATCAAGTCCTGGAGGAGGTGGGAGTGGACTGTCATCGGCTGGAGGGCCTGCTGGGCCTTCATCTCCTAAGCCACCATCGCCACCAAGATCACCACCTAATTCGTCGTCGCCCAGCCCAAGATCGTCGCCAAGTTCATCGTCGCCAAGACCTAAATCGTCTTGTAAGATGCGATCAACTGCGGCTGCTACACTATCGGGAGAACCGACAAATGCTGCTACTTTCTCTTCTGCTAGAGCGTCGCCTTTTTTGGTGCCTTCGGCACTCAATTGTGATTTTTCATAGCCAGGCTTGTGGTACTTGCGACTTGGTCCCTTGTACTGAGCTTCGAATGGGTTTCCACCGTCGCCGTCGTCCTTGGGCTTATCGCCGTCGTCATCGTCCTTAGGCTTGTCATCATCGCCGTCATCGCCGTCATCGCTGTCGCCGCCATCACATTTGCCATTACAAATGAAGTTAGGTTTCTTGCAACTGCTGCAAGTTCCTTTCTTAGCTTCTTCACTTACTGGCTTGGATTTGCATTGGCATTTTTGGCTGCATTGGCAATCTGAATCTGCGCCGCATGCGCCTGCCTTAGGACAACCACATTCGAGACCTTCCATTTCTGAAATCATCTCCGCGATACGTTGTGGGGTTAAGAAGTCGAATGATTCGGCAACTCCATCAGAGCCTTGGAGATCACTCATATCTCCGCCCTTGGATGCAGCCTTTAGACCACCATCAGACTTTACTTTACCCTGGCCTTTAAGAGAATCAGTGCCTGTACTATCGCTCTCTACGCCTTCGCCGCCCTGGTCGTCACTCATATCGAGTCCGACTGCTGTTGGGCCGCCCTGTGCTTCGTAACTCTTAGCACCATTAGCGCCTTGGCCAGATGCCCCATCGCCTTGAGTCAATGACTTAGGCTGAACACTGCCTTTACCTTTACCTTGATGGTCTGATCCCATGCTTAGTCCGACTGAACTGAAGCCGCCCTTTGCTAGAGCTGGATCACCACCTGAGACTGGGATTGTGCTTTCTGAAGCCTGAGCTGATTTAGAAGTTCCCTTGCGGCCATCAGTAGTACTGACGCCTTGCTTTTGGACTCCACCGCCGCCTTGTCTATCGTCCATGCGGGTCGAACCACCAGCGGAACCGCTGTTTGATCCTTCACCTGAACGTCCGTCAGAAGGTTTGGTTCCCTTCTTAACAACACCGCCGCCTCGTTGAGGTGCGTGCTGTCCGGCTGCTTCACCACCGGCACTACGTCCGTCGGATGTCTTAGCTGATTTGTCGGCAACGCCGCCCTCGCCACGTAGGTCATCCATTCGGAGACCGCTAGAATCTGACAATCCGCCAGATGCTTCCCATGGCTGTTCACCCTCAGAAACTAGACCACGATATGTCTGGTCAATTCTGTCTTCAAGCGAAAGTTCTTTTGGTTGTTTCTTCGCGGCCAATGGCTTACCGTTAAGTGCTGCCATGACGCTTTCCAAGTATGGATCGTTATCAGGATCAAGATCAGCTAGGACCTGGTCGCCTGTACGAACCATGCGTGAACGCATTTCTTCGAAATTTTCTCGTAGGGCGCTAGCACGTGGGCCAATTGCGATGCAACGCTTGACATAGCGTTCCATGTCGTCATAGCATTTGTTAAAGCCATCTTCTGCGAGATAGGTGTCGCCATTTACCTGCCAAGACTTAAGCTCCTCGTTAAGTTGAGTAGCATTCATCTTTTCGACTGCGGTAAGCTTGCCTTCAAATTGTGGGGGTACAGCGCCTGGAGCTTCCTCTTCTTCTGGAGGTCCAGCAGGAGGACCTTCTTCATCAGATGGAAGACCTTCTTCCTCTTCTTCACCCTCGTCGCCACCGACTTCAGGGAGGGGAACTAGGTCACCGTCGCCTTCTTCGCCATCTGGCTCTTCTTCACCTGGCATAGCATCGAATCCTTCAAGATCCTGGATACTATCGACTAATGAGTCGCTGATGCCAGCTAAGAGTTCCTCAGCTTGGAGAACTGCGTCAGTATCAACATCAACTCCGCTTAGACGCTCAACCAATTCGTTAAGCTCATCTAGGGAAGCAGAAACTTCTTCACCATCCTCATCTTCAAGATCAGGTAGGATAGAAGCGATAACTCGCAATGTAGTTCGGTATGCCTTGGCACGAGCTGTTTGGATATCCATTTCTTCGTTGAAGACTAGACCAAGGAATCGGTCATAATCTTTATTGAAGGTATCTGACTCGGCTAGGACAGTTGTATTTGTAAGAAGACCAGCGTGCTCAGCTTTTTGAGCCATCTTAGTCCACGCTTCGACGATCGAGCCGCGATTGACTTTAAGATTGGTCTTATAAAATAGAGTGGAAACATCTTTGGCCAATTCACTATTGAATTGGGCTCTGGTAGCTAGAGTGTTTTCAACTAGTTTACGTAGTTGTTTGTTTGTTAGCAGGCTAAACTCTTGTGCTTCTTTAAGGAATTTAGCTGAGATTCGGCAAGCATCGCCAACTTTACCTTCGCAAACAAGAGCTGCGCATTCAAGGACTAGATCCTGGAAATTCTGGCTTTTATAAGCGTTTTCGGCAGCGTCACGCATTTTATGCGCAATTAAGCGACGTCGGGTGTATTCATTGATCGGGATGATGAATTTTTGCTGACTATCTGACAAAGTTCCACGAATGATACGACCTTTGTCCATTTCAACGTTATCACGAACTGCTTCTGAAAACAACCGGATGATGTTGGCTTGGTGATCTTCTTGAACAATGCGAGATGAGACAGAAATGTGTCGTGCTTTTCCATCGCGGAGAGTCATCCAACCATTAGTTGGGACTACTTTAGCGCGGAATCGTTGTGATTCAATCTTATTGAAGATTTTGTCTGCGGCGGTAAGCTTACTTTCGCATACGCTATCAACAAGATCACGAACATTTTTCTTGTATTGAGAAGCTTTATCTTCTTCAATTACGTTAACTGGACGAATGTTTTCTAATTGAACTCGTCCATGTGAAGCTTTTTTGATGTCGGCAAGATAGAAACGGTTCTTTTCGGTATCCTCGTACATCAAGGAATTAGCATCAAGAGCTGTTAGCCTTAATTGCTTGTTAGCAGTTTTCCCAAGTCTGGAAACCGCCTCCTCAAAAAACTTAATTTTAGCTGCTGCTCCGTTGTTGATATAACGAACGAATTTGCGAGCATCCATTGAAATCGGATTTAAGTTAGAAGCATCGCTCATTTGAAATTATCCCTCATTAACTTTATTTTTGTCGTAGAGTGTGAAAGCGAATTTATAGGATTTCGCCCACGTTACATTTGAATTGACTAGACCCAACCCGCAGCCATCCTCGACGGAAGATCGTCGATCGTAACTTCTTCATCTGAGTCGTTGGTGTCCATTTCCATATTTTCGGTAAGTAGAATCCGCGCTCTAGCTTTGGCTTGGACGCGCTCGTCCTCTTCAATGATTGATTCGACCAATACGTCTGAATCATCATCTCCGCCAGTATTGCCAAGCCCATCAAGTTCACAGTTGTTTAATAAACTATTGTACCCGCTGACATACTCATGTATATTAGAAGAATTGAAATTATCATATAGTCCACGGCTACGATGCGGCTTCTCTTCACGTATTACTTTAGGCACCTTAGCCTCTTGCTCATATCTGGCGTATTCTAATAAGACTTGTTTTTCTAAACCAGAATTATAATCCTCTGGCATGCCACCAGGCATCTCGCCAGGCATTCCACCCATAGGAGGACCGCCAAGATCCAACGGCACCGGCTCGCCTGGTGGAAGAGCTTCTTCCTCGCCGCCCATCGGAGGTGGCATTCCTCCGCCCATTCCGCCACCCCCCATCGGATCTTCCATACCAGGCATAGCCTGTTGAGTTTTTTCCATCTCCTCGTCCATCTCTTCAATTTCATCGTCTGTCATATCAGTAAATCGACGTAGAATCCATTTCTTAGGGAAGTATTCAGTTGCACGGAGAGATTCGATAACATTAGCGCGTGACTGCCATGTCTCAATACGATATAACTCATCAATGGCTGATGAACTAGCCATGTGAATGTCGAAATCACGCATATCAGATTCTTGGAATCCGGCTAACGCAAGGTGTACAATAGCAATTTTCTTAAGGCCAATAGCAACCTCACGTTGGATCCATTGTACTTCTTTGGCGAAAACCGGATCAATAGCAGATAATGGGCGCTCACTTGATGTGCTACCCTCTCCAAGACCAACCCACTCAAATGGGATCTTAAGAGCGGCAATCATCTTTTTCTTAAAATATTCGATATCCTTGATATCATCTAAATTCTCAGCGCCAGGCAACGTAGTAATAGTCGGACCAGTACCGTCTTGACGTTGCGGCAACCAGAAATCATCTTCTTGAATCAACGGGTGCCAACGCTCATTAACATCGCCAGAAGAGGGATCGAAAAATTGTTTTTTCTTAAATTGACGAGCGATATTTTCGATATATGCTTCAACTTCAGTAGTTGGAATGTTGCCAACTGGGATGGTGAAAACACGCTTCTCTGGTGCACGAGTGATACGATAGATCAGTGCAGCGTCTTCCATCAATCGGAGCTGCTTAAAGTGTTTTCTCGCACCGTCTAATAGAGATCGGCCATAAGGGTGATACACATTTTCATAAGAAGTAAGACGGAGGTGCATTACTTGCCATGGATGTAAGAAAACTGGTTCAGAAGTTAGTTGGTCTTGGAAGAAGAATCCAACCAAGTCGCCATATTTTGTTTCAATCCTAGTAAAATTATAAACATTCATGTGCTTGAAGTTGATAATTCCGTTACGATTTTTAGATGGTACGATTTCGGCTGGGAAATCACCATATTTAATGAGATATCGGATTAATGGGCGTAGACGATTGTCAATCAACAATGTCTCGTAGAATAGACGCTCTAATTCTTCCTTAACTCTCTTGCTCTTAGCCTTAATGGTAATAGCGTGTTTTAATTCAGGATCTAATAAGCTACATTCTGAGGCGTATAGATCCAAAGCCATCTGGATTTCGCCAATTTCACCCATCTGGTCGAAGTCTTTATATCGCTCCAATCTGTTGATTTGTAGATTGGTCTGCTCAAGAAGAACATTTTGTTGAGCGAAATTTAAAAACCTACCGCCTGAAGTAATTCTATCAAGGTTCGATTGGTCAATGAATAGACTATCGTTCCTATACAGATTACTCTGCTTAAAGAACGCCGCTAGTCTATCGAATAATTGCCAGCTCATTATTAACCCCTAAAGTATTTCAGGATGTGCTTCTTTTTAGTTACTCCAGGCCCCAAAATTGGACGTTTACTATTTTTATCAATAGTAATACCCTGTCCGACCTGCATAGTAAATCTAGCCAACTCTTCGGCTTGGTTAACTTTACCACTATACATTTCAGAAGAGCTACCCATGGGAGCCATCAAGCCCTTGCCTTTGAGCTTGTCGAACTTAGAAGAACCTTTTCCAGCTATGACCGGAGCATTTGAGTCTGCTCCGGAACTAATGTTATTTAACGGCATAAGGCCGATATTATCCCTCATTAAGGCGCTGTTAATACCTACTAAAGTTAATGTAAGGGCCATGACCAAGTCATCGGTGTTTCCAGTACCAGGTTCGTTGCCATATCGCCCATTACCAAGATGGATGTAAATGCAACATTCATGATAAAGTCTCGTAGAACGCAATATGTAACCATCTTCGTCGCCAACATTATCAATAAGATGTTTAATCAATACTGGCTTGGTAGAAGCAGAAGTCGGATAGCCGATTTGGTTATATTTTACCTTCAATGTAGCAGTAGTCTTACTATGGCGATAAAGGTTCGGATACATCAAATCTTTATCTAGCTCTTGAGTAACTGATTGGCCAATGCCGGTGCGCTCGCAAACAACATGGGCATTATTGTACATCCGACCAATATAGTCAGTCATCCTAGCAAACATCTTTGGCAGCACTTTAATCTTCAGTTCTGCTACTTGACGTTGAGTAGTGGCATCGATTACTTGCAGTCCACAAAAGTCACTGGCTTCACCAGTCGAGGTGTCAGCCCCTACGACATAAGTATGTGGCTTTGAAATTTCTGTTGGAAGAGAACGCGGGTCAATGCCCTTCTTCTTAGCTGCAGAGATGGCAGCTTCGGCATCCTCCTTAGTATATGGCTTTTCCCATACCCATAGCAAATCTTGGAAATCTAATGTGAGGTGCTCATCTAAGGCAGGGTTGGAATAATCCACCATGCCGATTGTGGTGTATTCATCGCTAGTTACCAAATTGATTTGGGCTAAAGCTTTCCTGCTCAGTACAGTATCACCAGATCCGATAAATTCGGCTAAAACTTCTTGACGGAATTTACTATCATCGCCTTTGGTGGCGAGGTTACGATACTCACCCTCTAACCACGGACTCCAAAAAGTCTTACCAGTAGGACCAGGGCCATATTTCTCGACCTCACGAGGATCGATAAGTTCTTTTAATTCTCTGGTCGGAGCAATGATAGTCTTCAGTCCGTTGAGTTCATCCTCGAACTCAAGTTTCCAGTCCATATCCCACCAATTAATGATGATAGGATTGAAGTCATTGGCCTTATCAACAGCCCCGGCCCAAGTTTTCCAGTACCAGTTTCCAACACCTTTAGGGGTTGAAACAATGATTACTGATCCACCGTGTTGTAGTGTTGACCAACCACCAGCCCACATATCCTCCATGCGATCAATGAATGCGGCTTCATCAATAATATTCAATGATGAAGCGTTCGATCGTAGAGTGTCGGGACTAGAGGTTAGACTCTTAATACTTGATCCGTTGGTGAAGCTAAGTGTGTGCTCGTTCATCGTATCCGGCTTCCACAACTCTTTCATCCATGACGGAAGATTATTGTAGGCGAATTTGACGTTACGAGCTAAGTATTCTTTAGCGTCATCATCTCGTTTTGAAACAATTAGAACAGTCTTATCGTTATAAAACATTGCGTACCACAATGCAAACGAACCTGTTAGAGTTGAAATGCCACACTGCCGACATTTCTTGAACACGTTAAAACGCTTATTCATGAAATGTCGGAGACATTTTTTCTGATACGAGAATAGTTTAAAAGGAAGGATTCCCAGCTTAGGATGCTTTACTTTGCAGAAATTATCAATAAAAAATGACGGGCTCTTTTGGCACCGTTTGATAATCTGAGCAATTACTGGGTCTATCGGCATAATGATCCTAATTTATATTTACTTATAAATTAGGAAAATTACTTCTCTGTTTCGTCGTCGTATTGCTCGGTCTTCAACAGCTCGGCTAATTGACTAGCATCGAAACTCATGTTGACTTGATTAAAGACCTCATTGCCCTTACTGGCAGACATCAATTTCGGAATAGACTCTAATGCTTTAATAGCAGTTTGAGCAATTTCGTTTTTTACACGTACCGCATCAGCAACTTTCTCAAGATAAATCCTAGGAACTTTTCCGCCATTCATAATGACACCCATAAAAGCGTCAATTACTTCTTGGGCTTGCACACGGTCGTGTTGATAATTTTCAATAATGTCGTTGAAAATATGGTTGTATTGCTTAAAGATTTGGGTGAATTGTTTATTGAAAATTTCTGGTAAATTTTCTGGCTCGGCCTTTACTATAGAGACGTCTGCTTTTTCTTCTTCCAGCAGCATAGACAGCATTGGGGCTGGTTTAGGTCGACGAGGAGTGGGAGGAACTTCGATGACTTCCTTCTTTTTCCCGCCGCCACTTTTGCTACCCTTTTTGGATAGAGGCTCAGTCTCAGACAATTCTTCTAACAACGCCTTTAATTCATCTGGGTTATTCGATGCTTTATCTTTATCCATTTATCAGCCTTAACACGCTGTCGATCCTAGCCTGAGCATCAGAACTGTGGTGTTTATTTAGAATTTCGGCTGCCTCAAAAATCAAGTCGTATCCCTCGCCCTTAACTTTTTCGCTAGTTCTCATTTCTAATAGAGTAGTACGAATAGCGTCTTTGTGCTCCATGTCGCTAACAAATGATTCATTAAGTGTTTTATTCTTAATATGATCTAGAAGTTGAAAACATTCAATTTCAATCTTTGTTTTTTCTGGTTTCTCTGGCTTACTCTTAGCCAAAGGCTGGCCGTAGTTATTTCGCCTGCCGCCGTCTAGTGCCATTTTATTGCCAACACGTTTCTCCACAGATCCACCTTTAGACAATTTATCTTTGGGGTTTCCAGTAGCTGAATCACCTTTATTGCGAAATGCTCGGTCTCCAGTTTTTGGCACCGGACCTGCAGCTTTACGATTTAATTTGCTAACGATTTTCTCTACTCTACCACCCTCATGATTTATTCCTGGCAAGGCAGCTTCTTCAACAGATTGTCTGTTGTCGGTCATCGTCGGCTCAATGACTAAATGTTTTAATCTCGCATCGTCATATTCAGCTCTAACTTTAAAGGTGATAGGTTGGCCACGAGATTGCTTAGTAGGGACGAAAACCGCTTTATCCGCTAAAGGAACCTTATCTTTCAGGCTTTTTACGAGTTCTGCATCAACTATAGCGAACTCCCCCGAATCGAAAGTAATTTCCTTCTCAAAATCTTCGTCTTCTATATGCAAATCAGTCATCATCGCCATCGTAATTCGAGCGCATTACTCTATGTTTATTTTCGGGCTGAAATTCTTCTTTATTAACAGGAGCATCAGAAAATTCAAAACTCCTAAGACGAATGTTCCGAATAAACCCAGAGATTTTAGCTCGTGAATGGCCAGTCTTCTTGACCAATTTATCAATCATCCCATCATGTGGTTTATCATCTTCATAATATAACTCTTTAAGAGCATTTAAAATGTCCATGTGGACAGTATTAAATTGGCACACTTTGCCAGCTTCTTCAGTAAACCTGTCGAATTTGAAATTAGTCCTAGATCCTTTAGAATCTAAGTGTTCTTTATAAGCCCCATAGTTTCGTTTATCCCTAGATTCTTTTTTAATATGGGCAAGCATAACTGTTTTGGCTACTTGAGACCACATATTGAAAACTTTAGTATGTCCTGGGCTATAATCGAACTTATAAAGACTACTTTCAATCTGGCACCAGGCCAATTGGTATAAATCACCGAAAGCCGTGCCTTCACGACCATTGGTTAATGTATGTAGTTTATGAGTTCGAATGATCTGGCGAATCAGCTCAGATGCATTCGCCATGATCTCATCTCTGAGATCTTTAATCGTACAACCACTCTTAACATATTCAGTTAACAGTGACTCTACATAACCATTATCAAAATAGTAGTTTTTAGGAAGGTTTGGATTATGAGGTCTTTTGGGGTGAGACAGAGTGATTTGATCACTCTCCAAGAACTTTACCTTCTTGGCAGGCTTAAATCGATCTCCACCGCTTACTTCATCCTGATCACGTTTTGCCATAAATTTCCTCCGCAATATATGTACTTTCTATATTTGCAGAATTTATGTCTTATTTAGGCAGACGAAATCTTCTCCTAACGAATTCAGCGCCATCAATCGTTTTGCCAGCAACCACAACCTTAACATTATACCCCATATCAAGCATGCTTTTTAATTGTTCTTTGCTATGCTTATACAGATAATAATTATCTAAGTGTAAGAAGAAAAACAGACGCGCAAAACCCCGATCATTCTTTCTAACTGATCGGCCAACCTTCTGGTCGAAATCTGACCACAATTTACCGCCACCGCAGATGATCAGATTGTGAACTCCACCTTTAATGTCTAATCCACGTTTCAGAATCTTACCACCAATAAGACATTTTAGCTCATTATCGGTAAACGCTTTTAATGCGACTTGTCTCTTCTTATTTGATGTCTTGCCATAGATAAAGACAGAATCTGGAATTTTCTCTTCTAGAGCTTTCCCAAGGTCAACAACATTGTGAGTATCGACTAAAATCATGGTACGATCTTCTGGGAAAGCATCTACGATTCTTTTCACTTTTTGGTGATAAACATCGTTTTCAATTACTAGCTCACGTTGGGCGATATCATAGGCAGTTCTATCATGTTTATCGCCTTTTTCTCCAATAGCAACCATTGTGCCGTGGACAGGAATGATAGCGCCAGCTTTTTCAACTTCTTTCCTAGGAATTTCATAAATAATGGATCCTGTATGCTCCTTCAAGATTAGAGCCTCTACGGGTTTTGCTTTGTCGAATGGAGTTCCACTAAATCCGTACTTATACCGACCTGTAAAATATTTCATATATAATTGACGAAATCTTTTATCAGCCGCTTTATCAACTTCGTCTACTAGAAGCAGTTTTGAATGTTTTACAATTTCTTGGAAAACTTTAGCATTATCCCTTCGTTTCTTCCATTGCTGATAATTCTTGCGTTTTAAAGAAGCAGGAGGAGACGATAACGATTGAATAGACCCAACGACTACAGTTTGTCCATTAGGTCTAGCACCTCCATAAAAAAGACCAACATTGCCGGTACCACTGTCTACAACGTCGCGAAGTTCTAGTCTTTCCTTGATTTGTTCAATAATGATCCGTTGATCTGCGAAAATTACAGTAGAAACATTAAAAGCCTTTGTAACCGCCGCCATTAGCTCGGTTTTGCCACCTCCAGTTGGAACAGAAATAATGCCGACTTCGTTCCTATCAGGATGCATAGTATGCAAAGCTTCCATCTGGTATGGATATAATGTGATCCCAGGCAACATATCATCGCTATATTGTGGGTCTATAGTATTCGGCTCACGACGGTCATCAATTTGAAGCGGCCAACCGTGCTTTTTAGCTAGAATTTTTAATTCTTGTAGGAGTGGCCTTGCTAAACGGCTGTTGCGCTCATCATATTTGCGGAACCAACCATCCCACCTTTGTTGCGAAATGTCGATAAATTGTGCTCTAGGATGACGTTCACTAAAGTGGTCAATGATAGCTGGCTCAATAATACCAACTACTTGATTGATATAAACCCACTTGTTGTCTGCGATGATAGCTTGCATAGCTTTAAAATACTACGCTATAATTGTAATTGCCCAGCACTGGTATAAGAACCAATCCGAATCTGATTGCTATTATCATCTATCACTAACTCGCCTAAATTATTAGAACAAGTGATTTGAATGTCATTGGGAGGTGTGGTATTCGGACCAATCCAAATTCCGTTCGGATTAATTGGTGGATAATACGGCAAAGGTTGGATTGGGGCTGGGGCGGCAACAGGACGATCTGCGAGTTTCTTAGCTAGTTCCCTAAGAAACTCTACTTCGTCGCGTAGATCTTGGTTTTCTTGTTCTAATTGTTCTTTAGTTTTTTTAGACATTTTAATTCCTAAAATTCGCAAGATCCCCCGGCGCAAGCAACAGTCTCTCTAAGAGATGTGTTATCGGTGGTTTCTTCGAATGTTGTCCAATCTATTTTTTGAAAGCTATTAACTAAATTGTTCCATTTTTTAATATCTTCGTCTGTAACAATTTGTTCGTTAGGAGCCTGTTCATAGATTTTATCGCCAGATTTTGGCAACAAAGCAATGCCAGAGAAAATATGTCTATTGTCGTAGATGTACTTTACAACATCATCCCATTCATGTTCAGCCACGGAAACAGTATTACTAACATTATGTGTTAATCCTGGGCTAGAATTTGGATCTGCAGTACCAGGAACCACCCAGTTTTCATATGTCTTTCTAACAATTTTCAAAAGATCCAAAGCGTTAAGATCGTCTTTGATAATGGCCTGGTCAGAAACTTCAATACAGAAAGTGATGACTTCATCACCAACTCCCCACACAGATTTTTCGACCGCTTGCGGGTTATGTAATTTGAAAAAATGCAATGGCATCTGAACAACGTTTTGTTGCATTCGTCGGAAATAACGACGAGCGTGATGCGGGTGAATGCCAGAACTAGTGCCAAAAATCAACGATGTACTACCCGCAGGCTTAGTACAAGTGACCCTGGCTGCAGCTTCAATGCCAATTTGTTCAGCATAATGGCGATTTACTTCAACGGCGTACTCTGCCATCTCTCGTTGTGTATCTTGGTTTAATAATAGATCGGGGTTTTCCATCCACCCAGTGACAGAAACGCCTAACAACCGCTCTCTACGAATGATCCGACGCGATACGTCGGTAAGATAATGGAAATAACTGAATCCCGCTTGTAATGTTCCAATAATGGTAGCTGCTTTAACTGCATTGCGGAAGTCTTCCTTAGAAAAGATGGCTCCGCCATTTATCTCTGTAAGATTGCAGACCTGCCAACCCGATTCATTAGTAAGAGGGTCGACAGGATTTAAACCAATTTCGACACAAGGATTATAACCATAATTCAAATCGTCTAAAAAGACAAATCCGGGTTCGCCATATTTGCGAGAATTAGAAATTATATCTTGGAATTGTGGCAAAGAACATTGGTCGCGTAGCAGTGCAACGCTGTTATTGCTACGCGCTCTCCAAGGCATGATGTTTTTCCAATATAGGAAAACATCATCACCTTTGGTGGGTTCTTCTGTCTTGCTACCAGTACGCTTTAGATCCCAAGCAACAACAGCTCCCTCACCATAATCAACCAGCCAAGTGTCGTCTTTACGCTTATTAGAAAGAACTTTTACGTTCTGAGCAGAGAATGTCTTGGCAGCCATCATCTCTTCGTCGTCATGCGAGAAGATTGAAATTGTAGCTGATCGACGAATGCCGCCTGATAACACTGCATCAGCAGCCATCATAATAATGTCGTAAACTTGAATTGGACGAAGCTTGGATTGTCCAGCTTCGACAGCTTCACGCAATGCACGCTTGATTCGTTTTAGTGCTGTTCTTAGAGGAGCAGCCCCAGGGGCGCGACCTCCACTGGTTTTCAACCACGATCCCTTACGGCGGATCTTTGTAAAATCGAAGAATACTTCGCGGCCCGAATTTGGTGTGCCAACTAGATAAGTCGACATTAGAACGTCTAATGAATCAGCCCATCCTTCAATTGTGTCACCAACAGTGTAAGTGAACACTTCTTTTTCATCTGGGCTTTTGTGTTTAATAAGTTTTGGCAATTTTGCCACATGCTGCTTTTGTACGCTAAATCCGACACCTACCCCGGATAACAACATCCATAGCGCTTCGCTAAAAAATCGAGGACGATCCGCGTGAGTATACGCGCAGTTATACATGCGCGCGTCATTCTGCAGGATGGCTTCTCCGCCAAATTGCATTGACCTCATAGAAGGAAGGACTTTTTTGTCCCTTACTTGCTCGAACGCCCAACGAATGTCTTCGTCAATGCCACGAGTTCCATATCTCTGAAGATGCATGTCTCGGACGCGGTCAATGGCCTCGTCCCAGGTCTCTCGTCTTTTCTTTTTCTGGTCATATCGTGAGTATTTGGTGATGAAAATATATTCGCTAATAGCGTCAAGTTGATTAGATGGCAATAGTTTACCCATGAAGAGATTTCCTCGAAGTCTTTATTTAGTCGTAGGTGGAATGCGAAGATCAGAACCCATCACAGATTTTAGCTGTGGTAATAGATCTTTAGTAACGGTGTGAGTGCAAATTCGCAACATTTCAAATCGGGATGGCAGTTCAGATCTCTCATCTTCTGGTAACTTAGACATCGTTCTGACACACATCTTACTTAATGCAAGATAAACTTCTGATAAACGGCCCAGGTTGTACCAATGTACAATCTTGGTGCTGCCACCTGATTTGACGGGTTCTAGTAAAGTACGAACAAGGATATTTTTGTCAGCCACCTGACTATACAAAAATTCGCGGCTGGAACGCAACTCTTCAATTAGAGAAGCCTCATCTGCTGCAAGATTTTCTAAGCTCTTGCAGCAGATATCTACGATATTGTTCATGCATAGCAGTTGAGTGCCTTTATTAAGCAATTTTCTCTGCTTAGCATAATCAACAATGTCGAATACTAAGATTCTGATAAAGGATTCATTTAACTCCAACTCATTATAACATTTCTGGGTGAAGCTTTTGGTCCACCGGAATTGATACGTTTTCGTCTTGTCAGAACATCTTGGGAATTTAATTCGTCTTCCAGCTTTGCCCATGGCTTGCTGGAACATTAAATAGACAGTAAATACCTTAGTATCGGTGATTTCACACATTTCAAGCATACGATCTTACATACGAGGCGAAAATGAGCGAGCAAGAGTTAGACCGACCAACTGACGAATTACAAGAAGGTCCGAGTGACGAATTTGAAGAAGTCAGATCCAAAATTGAAGAATTCCTTAATGACGATAGAGTTAAGATCGCCACAGTAGTTTTCTCGATGGGGGACAATGAGAGCCCGCATGTTCTCAGAAAAGGGCACTTTTACGACAACGCAGCTCTGTTAAATACAACGCTAGATGCATATCGTGCTAAAGCGGCGGTCGAACTAGGTATTAATTAAAGTTCGCTTTTTCAAAATAGAACTTGACGTTAACATTTCCGAGAGTGATTAACTCATCGAATCCAACCTGACTATCCGGAGCCGTAACAGCGCCATCCTTAGATTGAATGATGTCGTCTGTTGGTTCACGAAGCTGAATAAATTTAACGCCTTCTACTTCCTGCAAAGCACGCTCTAATTGGGAAGTATAAAGCGGCTGACCTAAATCGAACATCGCAATATCAAAGAAGTTTGCAATAACAGCATCAACCTTATTTTTAGCAATAGTTGGATCCGCGCTTCTATATAACACCACATTGGCTCTTAAATCAACAGGTTTGATAGCAGCATCAACAACCCTGACTTCACTAGTCAACGTATTAATGTCAGAAATAGATGTTTCAAGACCAGTTTTTAAACCAACACTTGGCAATACTGGAATTCCACCTGGGCCTTCCGCAAGAATATGCAAGAAAACGATATTAGCATTCAATGATGTTTTAACAGATGCTACTGCCTTCAATACGCTGCCGAAAATCGGATGGGCAAACCCTTTGGCTTGCACTGCATAATCTTCGCCACTGGTAGCAGAAGACAAAGCCGCACTCTCCTTTGGCGCTCTCAATTTAGCAGCTTCCAGCGTTTCGCGGTTAGTCCCACCACTTGAAGGGTTAGGATTTCTGAACAAAACCTCTACAGAGAATCTGGCCGGTGGGTTAGGGTTAACTGGCCTAGTTTCATTGATAGTATTGGCACTAATCCTACCACGCGAACCTCCGCCAACTCTAAATTGTACAGTAGCAATTTGTCCAGCTAGCAACGACCGACCAGCTCTATCGTTTCCGAATCTAATTATAACGCGATCTTCTTTAAATTGAACTTCGAAAACTTTGTCTTGTGGGCCAGACCTCTCTAACGTATCAACCCGACGCCATTCTTCAACAATGCCACCAGTCTGGATCGATACAATGATTGGTTCATCTAAAACATTAGATTCTAAAATTTCAATTTCTTGACCAGGGCCACCAGCCGATTCAACGGTGAAAGGAGCAATGAATTTGCCTTCTATGCCAAATCCGATAACTCCACGTGTCCCTGGAAAAATAGTGACTGGGCTAGTAAAATCCCCAGGTGCACGGTATAATTCATAAGTAAGACCATTACCATCAGGCCCAGTCAATACAAATTGAAGGCCAGGTGGAATGTTCACAGCAGTAACGACTTCAGAAGCAACGCTGACTTCGATATCGACAACTGCCGGAGTGGCCTTTTTGATAGTGTTGTTAATTAATGCTAAATGTTGATCTACTGCGTCTGCCGTTTGAGCAGTTGGTAAAAAACTTTCATCAACCAGGATGTCACTACGTTGAGACAAAATGCTGGCTACATAACTTACCAATTCCATGACCATAATAATACCGTTGCTAGCAACGAAATCGTTAAATTGCTCTGGAAAATAAGTTTTAATATATTCAATCATAGCCCGACGCATCTCTTGGAATTCAAGAGCGCTGAAATCGATCCTACGTAAGTTGGCCGGTTCTAAAACTACGCCAAACTCTTCCGGATCGGTCGGCAATTCGAAAAATGTTTCTGCCATTAGAGCACCTGTTGCTGAGACGGAACAATAGCTTGTGGGTTAACTGTTGAAATATCTACTGAAAGAATGATGTTTGGGTCTCTAGACAAAGCGCACAAAACAGTGATGGCTAAAAAATGATTATCTGGATCTCCAGTAATCTTTACATCCCTAAACTTAACTCTAGGCTCGTATAAAACGATAGCTTCGCGAATGCTATCCTTCAAGCCGCTGATATTTTCAGCGTAAATCAATTCGAACGGGAACTTTCTAATTTGAGTTCCGAAACTAGTTCGCATGCGCCGTTCTTTAGGAGAAGTAAGAAGAAGTTGTTTTAGATCGTTTTTAATCAATCTAAGCTCTGCCTGAGGTGGCAGAACCTCTCTGTTCTTAATAATGAATGGGAAATTAAATCCTACCAATGCCATATTATCTCACCAACTCCGAAACTTTAAGAACCAATTTGTGAATGTCAGCGACTTCTTGTGCCGTAACATTGCGTTCAGTGATAAGATCTGCTAATTTGTTATTAAGATCTACGTCATTTCCAGAAAGTTTTTGGAAAATTGGGTCATCCGACGTCGCACCATCTGGTAAACCAAGAATAGTTTGAACGGCTCTTAATGCTTTGTTATTTTCATTTATTGTTTTTTGTGTTTCTCTAATTTCGTTATCAAAATCTTTAAGCTCATTCTGTTTCTGAGCGAACTCTGCTTCCAATTCTTTTTGTCGTACCGCAGATTGCTCTTCCAAACTTTCAATTTCTTCCTGAGTCAGCCCCAAGTTTTCTAGATTCAACATATTGGTATTATGTTGGATTTCGATATCGTCAGGAGATCTGACATTAACTAGATCTTCTGTCGGAATGCCAACCTCGAAATCCAAGATCTCGCCAACTTCAAATGTTTTGGCGTTTGAAGCACCAATTAGGTTTCTACTGCTTTGCACCAAACTAAAAATCAATTCGCCAAATTGTTCACGGCGATCTTTTTCACTATGGACTTCGTCTGGGGCTGTAGCAAGTTCTTCTGCGATCGGAAGCTGTAAAACAGTGATGTTAGCCCGTGGCGGATCTTGAGTACTAATAGTATAAGTCACATTGCCAGAGCTATTCTCTGTAGGAAGTATGCCTTTATACAATCCTGTTGGGGCTGTGATGATCATAACGTATATTTGTTACGCGTTAGGGAAGAGCGGCGGTTGTGTCAATTCATCCTCACCAATTTCGAAGACTTCAATATAACCCTCAAATGGGATATCCTGATTAAATGCCAACACTTTATCGTTCCCCGGAACGTCTTCTAGCACTACAGGATCAGGTAATGCTCTAATTCTAAGAATAAGCGAAAGATCGCCATAACGTTGTTGCGATAACATGGCTTGATCTTTGCCACGAGCATAATCCAAGGTTTTAGAAAGATGAATCTCTTTAGCTTCCTGACCTGGAACAGTGTTAGGGGTATTCAAATGATTTACAATTGATGCAAGAGTCAACCCAGATTCACGAATCTCATCCGTAAACTTGTTAGATAGTCCATACCATAGAACTCCATCTCCGCCGACTGCTTCAGCGATCGGATCTGGCACTGGGTCCGGTGTTGGGACAGGATTTGATCCTGGCTCGGTTGGAACATTTGGTGATGTTGGTGGGAAATCTGGTGGCACGGGCGCTCCTGGGCCTGAAGTCGGCAATCCGCCGCCACCGCCGGATCCAGCTCCACCGCCACCGCCGCCGCCGGAAGGACCTCCAAAGACAGAGGGTGGCACAGGACCCTTAGCTGGTTTTTGAGGATCACAACCACGCTCTTTGTCGAAGTCTTCTGGCTTCTTACGTGCGATCATCTTCTTCTCGAATTTACATGGGCTCGCGCTACGTGGGTCAGGAGCCGATTTGGTAGGACCTGGTGTAAAACAAATGCCATCGTGTTTGCCGGTCATATTGAGACATTGGATTTTCTTATCGGTTCCAATCCCAACTTTGTCGATTACGTGCTGCGTTCCATCAGTATTGAAGGCGACCTTCTTGGCTTTAAAGCCAATTTCGCCCTTTGGTGCCTCAAAACAGATATTACCTTCATCAGACTTGATATGGATATCTTTCTTGGAGTGGATAATGATCTTGCCTTTTTCGTTTCGTAGCATAATGGCATCGTCATTATCATCAAAAACGATAAACAATTCTCCGGTCTTATTACGAATTAGTAACCACTGATCGACAATGGACATCCATACGGCACGATTTTCACTATCTCTAGATTCTGTCCATTGACCACATGGAGCCTTCTTACCACGAGCCTCGAATCCAGCACCATCAGGCGTCTTCAAACGCACATAATCGTTTTGTTTATCCAATTTTAGGTGGCAAGTGTTAGATTCTGGATCGTTGCTAATACCTGTTTTACTGATATGCCGAGGCCGAGTCCTTGTCTGCTCTGGGCTCATTTCCGTATGCAATTCATCAGATTGCGAAGTACACAAAATGATGTGTTGCCAACGATCGCTAATCTCAAAACATTGTTCTTTTGGAGTAGCAAACATTATATGATCAAGTTCTGGCTTATCAACAAATTGCATTTGATAACCCTTTCTTGATCTCATCATAATCCCGTTTCCGTGAGGCGTTTTGCTTTCTCCGGACGTTGGGCTAGAACCGCGATCGTCCAAGAATAACTGATTGCCGTGACGAGTAATAAGCCGGATCATTCTGGAGTCATCTCCGATTTGATCTTCCTTATCGTGCTCTACTCCAAATTCTGAACTGTTAAGTTTTTTATAGAAATTATCAGCGACAGGATCGAAACCCTTGTCGAAAAGTTCTAATAGGTGGCCGCCCTTAGAACGCAGTTTTACCCAACGCTCGTCTCTTCCTTTAGAATCACCAATTGTTTTTTGTCCTGCGTATTCTCCGGAACGAGATTTATCCCATCCAACATCACGCATTTCAATCATATGGCCTAGACGAGTACGCCATTCCATACGACGTTGATCACGATCTTTTTCTTTTTGCTCGTTGAAAGCCTTTAACAGATATTTATAACGATCAACTTCGTAGCCTTGGTCTTGCTCGAAATCTCCTTCAAATTCTTCTTTCCATTTATATCCTTGGTCACCAAAAATCGACGTGTGTCCATATTTTGTACCCATGGCAATATACTTAAGATCGGGATCGTTTTCGACTGGTTTAGCAACATCAGCCTTAAATTTCCCTTTGCTAACAGCATCTGTTCCTAATGGAATTGGTTTTTCGTCGTGCGATTTAGGGAAAAAGCCATGAGCATTAAATAACAAGAAGTGTCCATAACGATCTGTAAATCCCATGCTCATAGGACGACCATCTTTAGGAAGATATTTCTTCAAGTGGTCATCGGGCGCTGAAGCTGGCTCGCCATCTTCGGTTACCGCAAGAGGACTCTTGATGTGATTAGACCACAACGGGTATGAACGACGTCTAGTTGGATCACCAGCAGCACAATAAATCGGAACGTATGGATGATTTTTCTCATAACAAATCATCACAACGTCATCGATGGCCGCGTTGGCAAAAGACCCGGCATTAATTCCGCCGCTCCACGGGGCAGGGATAGCCCATGGTAGTCTTTCTTTTTTAGTATCGATGTTGTGTAATTCTGGGATTCGAACCCTGCAGCGTCTAATATTTAGAGGGTCGTTTGTCTCTACAACAATGCCTCTATACCAACCGGAAAAACGATGGTGCAAGTCGGCGCTGCGACGATCGCCAAATCGTGCAAACAGGACATCGAGGTTATCTTCATTAACGCTAGGGAAATAATCCATGTCCTATTTACAATTCTTCTGATACACGACTCACTGCTGGATATTCAATCACTTGACCATTTAGAGGCCAGGCTAACGGGTTTTCAATCCTATTGAAAATAGGAAAAATCCAGTGCAAATCGACGTTACCATAAATATCTTCAGCCAAGACATCAAGTTTTCTAGCTTGACTTGGAGTTACAGTATGGGTTATAATGTCTTTCTCTTCAAGATTTTTCCTATCCATAAACAGAAATTTCTTGGCGATGCCGAAAGTTTCATCGCCGTCTCTAGTTAAAATAGGGTCGCTTGTAACAAATCTGGAGTTGGATCGTACTCTAATTGGCATTAGTACCACTCCTGCGCTGGTTTAGGATCGAGATTCTTATATGGTTCTCGCATTTCATTATCATCGGCGGCAATTTGAGTAACTAATTGTAGGTCCATCGACACTTCAGTTATAAGATGGAAAATCCCTTCGCTATCTTTAATCTTAGTATCGCCATGTTTAATATTATAACTCATTCCACGCCAGGCTGAACTAAATGATCCAGCGCCTTGTGGCAAGTATTCCCACATTTTAATGTAAAAAACCGGAAGTGTATCGCCAGCGCCTACATTTTGCATGTAGAAATATGCTTTCCAGTTATTAACCTCCCTTTGACATTTTTTAGTAGTCCAATTTCCACCGCCTTGGCCTCCACTTGGCCCACCGACTACATAAGTAGTAGTAAAAGACATTTTACGCGGTTCAGCTCCAGCATACATGTACTGCGGCTCATAACCAGGAACATTATATAGCAATGGCCATTTAGCAGACTTGGTATCTGTTTTGATAATGGGAGGAAACTGAAACTGCATTACAGAATCAGTATCGCCAGTAAACCCAGATACTGGGTCAGTAGAACCACATGCAACACGCAGAACTGATATGCTAAGTAAATCTTGGTCGTTTTTTGTTAATTCAAAAGGCATTATTTGCTATTCTGCCAGTGCACAGCTGACTCTCCAAAACCAGTGCGTGATCTAAATGGGCTAACCTCATCGCCGCTAGATCGAGTAATTTCGGCAACCTTTTCCAGAGCAGCGGCAGCTCGCTCAGAATTAGGATCTTCCTTCTCAAGTATTTTCGCCAACAAAGTAACAGTTTCAGATTGTAGTGTAATTAAATTAGAGAAATGAACGTTTGGATCGGTAGCTGCGCCATCGGCGAATTTAACTGTATAAATCGGAGCAGAATCGGTTTTAGTTGATTCTTTAGATGTAGCTTTTTGGGCTTTCTTCTCATCGCTTGTTATTCCTAATAAATTACCAATAGCTTTGAGAGGCGATGTAATTACATCAACGGCGGTTCCAACAGCGCCAGATATGAATTTGCCTACATTATCTCCCATAGTAGTAGTAGCTAGATCATCAAAAACATCTGGGAAAGCGAAAACGCCTTCTGTCATCAATGACATCTGGTCAAGCATTTTCTTCTCAGAAGCAGCTTTCTTGGTTTTGTCTGCATCACCCTCTTCCTTGCTAACAAGCATTTTCTCTACTTGAAGCTTAGAAACTTCTTTAGGAGTTGATTTAGCTTGCTTCGATTTCTCTGCTCCTTCTTTAGCTTTAGCATCAGCAGAGTCTCCACCACCACCACCACCAAATAACCAGTTTACTGCCTCGCCAAGCATCTTAAACGGTGACAACAATGTGTCCACTACTCCAAACAAACTTGAAAAAGATGGCAAAATTTCATCAATTCCTTCAGAAATATGCAAGAACGAAGACCCAAATAAGAAATCCTTCACAGTGGTAAATGCGTCTAGAACTGCGTTGATGGGGTTAGCCATATGCATTATAGTGTCAATGACTTCTCCGGCCCCATCGCTGATGCCTCTAAATCCTTCTATCATTGCATCAATCGGAGTCATAACCCATTCTAGTACTTCAATTAATTTTTCAAAAGGATATAAGATTGAATCGACCAATCCATCAAACGCCATCATGATAAAATCAACCACAACTTCTACAGCAGTATAGAGATATTTAAACGGCAATAAGGCGAATTTCACAATATAAGCCCCAAGTTTGAATATAACTTTCAAAACTTTAGCGATTGCGCCTACTATACCAAATATGATTTTACCAAGCGATCTCATTATTGGCATGAACGGTTCCATAAATGCCCAAATGAATTCACCCATAGCCATAATGGCTTCCATAGCTGGTTTAACAGCATCTGTGAACATCGACGCCTCACCAGTCATGTCCGTGAAAGCAGCGACCAATGGTTGAATTAGTTTAGTAGCCAAAGACATTAGAGGTGCTAATAGAGCCTCCAATTGTTGCTTCAATGTGCCCATTGATGTCTGAAATGCAGCAGCGGAAGTCTCACGAGCAGTAGCTGCATCAGTTTCCGCTGCTTTGGCAGCTAAGTGTGCAACACGTTCTGATTCGCTCATGGCAGCTAATTCTTCACGGTTTTGAATCTCCTTATCTAGCATGGCAACTTGGCTTGCTGACAAACCAGCTTGGGCTAAAGCTGCATCTTGAACACCTTTCGGGAGGCCAGCTAGCTGGCCCCTAAGTTGTTCATAGCCATCAACCATTGGGCCAATCCCATTTGCTAAAGCTCCTGGACCTTTAGACATCACATCATCCATATGGCCACCTAAGGCCATCAGCATAGTTGATGAGCCAGATAACGTACGAAGGTCATCATCGATTTTAGCGATTTCAGCCATGCTAACACCAGCACGCTTGGCTGCTGCCGCTAAACCACTCATAGCGTCAATATAATCCTCGATTTCAGCATCGCTATAGATGGCATTCATTTGCATCAAGCTTTTATTCATCTGTCCAGTAATGTCATTAAGATCGCTACCTGTCAATCCGTATTTCTGCGCTCTAACAGTAAGCACATCAAACGCTCGCTGTTGTTGCTCCAACGTAAGATTGCTTTGTTGTAGCCTCTTCTGGAAGGTTGCAGTTGCTTGAGAACTAGCTCCTGTCGTCTTGACGAAGGTGGCGTTCATCACAGCCAACTCTCTCAACGCAGCTTGACCAGTAATTATTTCCCCAGAAGTCGTCTTAATGCTGTCACCGAGGGAATCAAAAGCAAACCCAGCTTCAGAAATGTGTTTGACTGATTCCATCGTTTCTCTTGAAGCAATCCCTGTGGCAATGCTAGCATCATATGCCGACGCTGTCATTTCTTGTATGCTGCCGTTGGCTCTGAAGTTCGCTGTACGGAATTTCTCCATATCTGCAATATAAATGCTTATGGCTTTCTTCAAAGCTATAAAAGCAGTGACCCAGACCATAATAGACGCGACAATCAATGTAATGATCGCAATGGCAGCCCAACCTTTAGGACCTAGAGCGCCAAGTTTTGTTAAAATTGGGCCAAAACGAGCAGAAAGACCCTTAAATGCCTTAGCAAGGCCACCCGCTGCTTTTGTAGTGCCAGCAGTAGTTTTACTAGCAGTTTTCATCCCGGTACTAACGTTTTTGGTCTTACCGCCAAGTTTTGCCATGCCATCGTCTAATTTAGAAGTCGCATTCTTGGCTTCTTTCATTTTAGAACCGACGTCTTTTAACTTGCCTCCCATATCTTCACAAGATTTTGTTGTTTCCTTTGAACCACAAATTTTGCTTAAATCAGGGAGTGCGTCTTTGCTAATATCTGGCGTTTTGATGATTTTGCTAAAATCGGGAACCATATCCTTGCCGAGAGCGCCAGCGAATTCACCCTTAAGATCCGCCGGATTAAACCCAAACAATGCTTCTACGATAGAACCACCAGCTTGTTTAACTTCTTTATCGAGCCCGAGCTGTTTAGCGATAAATCCTACTGGGATTGATTTCATTAGCCCATAGAACATATCCCAAGATTCTTGCAATACAGCGATGCCACCAGTGGTGTCCTCGACACCAGATAGAAAGACACCATTCTTACCAAAAATGGAATCGATAACCTCCTTGCCCCTATCCAATATCTTAGTAAAACTAACCCAGCCTTCTTCAATCTTTTCAGTACGTTCACGCCATTGTAGCATTTGGTCTAATGATTGCTCGTTTAAATCGATAGTATCTTCAAGACCAATAACGCCTTCATTTTGCGATTTGAGCAGTTTAGCATAACCTTTTAGCTGCGCTTGGACAATAGAATCAAAAACAGCTTTTTGTTCCTGGCTTAGCTCCATATAATCAATTTGGCCTTCCATAAGACCGCCCCATGTAACGCCCAAAGATTCTGCTAAGATTTGTTGACCAGTTATGGCCGCTTTGATGGCCGGGAAAGACTCATGGTGGAAACCAGCTGTTTGTTGAATTTGCTCGTTGGCTGCACTGACGGCTGATTGTGCTCTTTCTACGGAGTTGCTATACTCTTTTACAGACTCCGTAGCAGTTTTAAACTGCTTATGAGACTCAGATAGTCCTTCCCATTGAAGAACGAAGTTGAGGACCCCTAAAAGGTTACGACGGCCACCGCCCCCAGATTCAGCCATTATACAGTTTGCGCATTCGCATTATAGTCAATTCTGTAGAGATATAGGTCAGTTGTCCAGTTCTTTCTTGTGACTTTGTGATGAAAACCATATATGATCCAACGGCCCGCCAAGAAGAAATCTTGATCCTCTGGGTCTTTCCAATTTATATTTAGGGTAGAAACCCCCAATTTTGTTGGGTCATCAAACTGTTTATCTCCAGTAATTCCCACCCTTACACGCATAACCATCGGAAGCATGTTCAGATAAAGACTTCTAGCACGCCCACCAAGATAGTCCTCATATTTTACACCGATTTCGCCAGCGCTATGCTCCGGAATTCCATTGATGGACGTAGCCCATTTGCATTGTGGTTTGCTAAATCCTTTTTTAGGGTCAATTCTAGTATTAATCTTGTTTCCGGTATTCTCGTCGTTAATTTCTACTTTATCTTTATCTGTTTTCTTGTCAATGAACTTACCAGAAATGGTAGAAATCCCTTGAGTAACAACGCTATTTTGATAAACCGATAAGAAGTTGTTTGTTAATAGAGTATAATGCTCGATATCGTTAAGTTTTTTGTTATTAAAACTTACGTTATAATTTCCGAAATGTTTTTTATTAGATTTTAAATCGGCCTGTTCTTTAATGATAAGTTCTTTATCCTTAGAAACAGAAATCCATTGTGTTTTGTCTGGGGTTAAATTAGCTGACCAGTCTAGCATTGATTGGATGAAGCTCTTAGGATCTTGACGCATCATGGGCCATAATCCTTTTTTGTCATCTTGGGTTTCAGTTACTTGGACGCTAATACCTGGAGCATAATCGCTTATTACTTGTTTAATAACCTTAGTGATATTTCCTTCGTATACTTTACCATCGCCATCGCCAGCATTAAGACACCAGGTAGCAGGATCTACAGCTACGAAATCGAACTGTGCGTGATGCATTTTGCCATATTGATCGAGATCGCTAATATAAGCAATTCTTTCTTCCGTTTCTAGATCTGGATCTCCTTTCCATCCTATCTTGAATTTAACTTCTGTTGGGCCTTGGCGAGCTTGGGCCAAATATTGCTCGCTAGTCGCAAAATCTCTCAAAATCCGGAAATATGGGTCAGCTACTTTACAACGAACTACATAACCAGAATTAGTAAATGCTTTCCATTCAAATGCAACCATTTGGGCTAAACCAATTTCTTGGCCTCCGGCAATTGTCATCTTGACAAATGGTACTGCTCTGGATTTTGCTGGCATTATTTATTCCAAGTCAAATCGAAGGCTGAACCAATAGACGCGGAGGCGCTTTGGTCATCCCCTGTATTTTTGGATTTTTTTAAACGATCAAAAAGTTTAGATGCCTCGATTTTTATGACAGAAGCGTTTGGATATCTGCGATGAAACCACCTGAGGCGTGCTTCCGCTTTCATTTCTTCAAGATCTTCTATTGAACCTTTAATTTGTTTAGTGTCCTTGATATCGGATTCTAAAATCCCGATCCAGTGTTCCTTGCCATAGCTATCAAGATATCCCACCTCAATTAGCTGCAGCCCACGCCCTGGCTTATATGTTTTAATAGACTCGCCGAATTGTATAAGCGTATTTCTTTGAAAGTTTATTGTTACCACACGTAATTTCATATATGTATTTACTAGTATTTCATAAAAATGGCTCTAGTCCAACTTACACAAGAACAAATTGAGAGCTGGGTAGCCAGGCATTTCGATTATAAAGCTAGGCGAAACGGTGATGAGTTATTAATTTGTAATCCATTCCTACCAGGGGATGATACATACAAATTCAATATTTCAACTGTCTTGAAAGCATCAAAAAAAGGAAAATATTCCAATTATTGGGTTCATGACTGGCGTCCGCACGCGCAACAGTACAACGGGTCTTTCCTTAAATTTGTGCAACGCTACAAAGGATGCACATGGAAGGAAGCCGTCAAAGACGTCTGCGGAGATGGAATTAACCTAAAAGCAATTCTTGCTCAACATAGAGGACGCCCCAGAGAAGTTAAGGAAGTTCGAGAAGACACAAAATATGTAGTTCTTCCAGATAACGCTGTTCCTATTACAGACGAAAAATATGCCATGGCTAGAAAGTTTACTATAAATTATCTAGCTTCTAGAGGCATTAATTACGCAGATGCAGTTTCATTCAGAGTCCATTATACTCCCACAATGGTAGTATTCCCATACTTAGAATATGATGAAACTGTTTATTGGCAAGGAAGAGCGTTAATTTCTAAAGATTTCTTGTTCCCAGATGATACACAAAGTTCCCGTGGAAAATCCCATTTCTTGTTCGGATTCGACAATGCGGAAGTAAGACAGCCTCTAATCATAACCGAAGCGATCTTCGACGCACTAACGATTGGGCCAGGTGGTGCAGCTTCGGGCGGTGCCGATTTAGTGCACGACCAACTTAGGAAAATTAGGATGATAAATCCATCCTATATTGTGTTAGCTCCGGATAATGACGAAGCCGGTTTAGCATCGCTTTATAATAATTGGAAACTATTAAGCCCGTATTATAAGGTCTATTTTGTCTTACCCCCAGCGCCATATAAAGACTGGAACGACCATGTCCGCAATGCAGATAATAAAAAGAAGAAACTGAAAGAAATTCGAAAATTTATTTCGAATAACAAAAAGCTATTGACTATGGCGGATGCTGTTAGGCTAAGATTAAAACGCTCTATCTAAATGTGCGTATTGAGACATGTCGCCGTATTTCTGGTCTGGACCACGATCTGGCATTGATTGGGACACGTCGAAAAGATTGGCGTCATGAGCTTTAGTCATTTCTGACCGCTGTTCTTCTTCCTCTTCTTGACGTTTACGTTTTTTGTGTTTCTTATCGAGAGCCCTTTTAAGACTCTTATTGATCAGATCCAGTTTCATCGTCCATCTCCGCCGCTAACTTTTCGATGGGGTCGTCTGGGTCGGCTCCATCGTTTTGAGATTCGGGATTGCCATCTCCTTTACGAGTAGACCCATACTCGTCGGATTTAGCACGTCTAGCCTTACTAGGTGTAACATCACCCTCGGTTCTAGGATTGTTGCGGCCCAGAGCACCAACTGGTTTAATTTCACCAACAGCTTCTCGCTCTTTGATGATACGAATGATTCTATCTTCTACATTTTCCATAACAAAATCAGAGTTCTGCCTATTTCCACTGCGCCGACCATCTGATGGGACCTTCACTTTAGCAAGCGGTATTTGGCCCCAAACATCGTCTTCTTTGTCTTCTTCAGTCTCATCTAAGTCAAGGGCTTCCTCAACCTCATCGACAAGTTCTTTATATTCTTTTCTGCTTTCGAAAATCATTGCACTATAAAACTAAATGGTTGGCTAATAATAGTTTGTCCACTGATATTTACTTTAATAGTATATCGATATATTCCTCTTAAGAATGACCTAGTATCAATGGGGCACTTTACTACAAATGGTGAATTTCTACTATGACCCTGTCTAGTGCCAATATAGCATGGAGCGTCACGTATGATCAATTCGTCCTTTGCAGTTCTAATGTCAATGGTCGGCTTTAATTGTGGAATGATCGGAGCCAGTTTGTTAAAATCGTACTCGTACATCGGCAATGGATGAATCGCAACTTCAATAGTTCTAATTTCACCGCGACGTAACTTCTTATCAAGTGGTTCAAAACCAAGTCTTTTGGTTTGTAATTCGTCATCGACGATCCAAGCATCGTCGTATAGCCAAAACATACCAGACTGTGTTATCCATTGACTTTCATCATCTACTCCTGCGCTGCCTGGATCTTTACCGAGGAAGCTCCAAAAATCGAAATAGATGTCACAAGGAACTAAATTATCAGGTGCATCAAATAACACACTAAATTGTCCGATACCCATTTCTACTGCTGGGAAAGGATAAGATGTGTCTGTTGGGTCTAAGAATGGTATTGAAGCTACTAAATTACCAGGTCTTGGAGAATCCCTATAAATATCGACTTTGCGAATCGCATATGGCGATTCTAATGAACCATTGCGATAAAAGCTCATATTTAAGCTGATTACTTCGCCGATTCTACCGGCAACTCTTGGATAAGGTAAGTTCACAATCTATATTTGTTATAGATTTCGAGAACCCTTAGTGTTCTTCTTCATCCGGTCGTTTTCTTCTTCGATCCGGTTGATCCACCATTTGCGTTCTTCAGCAGTCATTTCCCCAGATTCATCAAAACTTACGCCTTTAGATTTTAGGATATACTGCTGCCACATGCAATGATCCCACTCATTCTCTATGTCTCTGCCGCTTTTCAGGACGAAAAAACGACGCCGTTATGGGTAACGGCGTGATGATGCTGGTTGAACAGCGTGGGCAGTCTGTTTCTACTACAGTGTCAATACCCGGTGAGTTTGTTTTTAAGAAATTAATAATTGCATTTACATCTTGAGAATGCAACATGTCTACAAGTTGTTTAATTTTAGAACGACTAGTTTCACCACCAGCTTCAACGATAATTTTATTAATATTTCGTTCCAATGTATCATCAAGAGACTCTCCAAAGTCTCTAACAACATCCTCTTTACTATTGCTGCGCCAATCTTTCTTTTTACGAGATCTGGCCTGACCTGGCAATCCATTGCTAGGTTTCACAGCTCCCAGCATTTCCATAGTATCATGTCCGCGTAGGAATCTAACTTTAACTATGAAGTCTTCTCCCAAACGGTCAGACAATTCAGGGAGGACCACTGAAAACGGTTCTACTCCTAGTGCTTCGTTTGGTGGGGTAGCGTTTTCCCATAACTCATTGAAGTTATACTCATGCTCAGAAGTACGCTCACATTGTGGACATGTCAATAAAAATTCGTACTCATTTCCGTGAGTAATACCACGAAGATAATAAAGCAAGAATGATCTATCGTCATCTAACAAATCAATATGTTTAAATCCATTGGGAATTTTTACATATTTCTTAAAAATGTGTTCTAGTGCTTCGCCAGACCTAACCAACCGTTGAGTAGCCAATACTTTATCAGCATATAGACCCATAGGTTTTACTTCCACAACGCCGCCAGGGACCTGGCCGTCATAGTAAAGACCCTTACTGGGTAAGATAATCTCCTCCCATGGGAAAAAATCATCTTCTTTTTTCTTAAGAACTCGATCTAAAACTGACTCTTTGCGCACAGGCTTAGCCTCGGCTGCAGTTTCCATCTCTTGTTGAAGATCTGGTGAAAGGTTTGGTTCTGACATTTGGTCTTGAGACATTTTGTACCTCTACTAACTATTTACGTGTTTGTAAATTACAGTTAACGAGGAATTAATCCACCGACACGTCTAGCACCACCGACAGAACGAGTATTCCCATTTCCACCCCTAGATGGTTGAGGAGAGAAAAATTCAACTTCTGCAAAATCATAAGAGAATGTAACAGTTAAAATTTTAACTTCTGAGCTTGTATAACTCATTTCACCATGATTAATCAACTTTGGATATGCGCCTTTAAGACGATATTCTTGGACTTTACCACCATCACCAGCCAGCAATCGGAATTTTGGATCGCCTTTGTATCCAGATGGGACCTTAATACCTTCTTCTGGAGTCCAAATGGCGTCTTGCCATTTATTAAATAAATCGAAAAGGCCGTGGACATCGTAAAATTTTACAACAACGTCTTGCCAATCTGCACGTTTGGCAATCTTATAATAACTATTGCCACCCTTGATCTTTTTTTCTTCGAAAGACAAAGATGGCAATTGGATAGACTGCGCGTACAATCTAAGTTTTTCTGTTGTACTAGTGCCACCAACAGCGGTAGGAATCCCTAGACTAGAAATGATCCAGCGATGAGCCCTATGAAATTCGACTGTGTTTCTAGGTTGATTAGGCTGAGAACCTCCGATATTAAAACCTGGCATGTCGGCCTATCTTAAGCGCGCTTGGCTCGATCGAATTTCAGGCTTACCGTAATTTGTTGAATTTCCGAGCTACTATAATCAAGATCATTCCAATTAGAACTAATTGGCCACGCACCAAACAAAGTCCAAGTTTCGTCAGGTTCACCAACATTACTAGTACATTCGATTGTGACATTAAGTTTATACGCACTTGGCAAATTGACATGGGCCTTTTCACTTAGTCCAACAACGCCATTCAAAATCCACTTATATAGAATCTCGCTTGTGTCTTTAACATTATCGCCTTTTACGGTGTCATAGAACGAAAGCTCAATTGGATCCCATTTGTTTTTGCCAGCAAAGTAGGCTTCTTCCTGATCGTGGTGTACGACAGCTTCTTCAAACTTAAAACTTGGGCGTTGGGCTTTGGATAAATATAGCCAATCCCTCTTGAGAAGACCCGTTTTGTCGTCCGATGACAGACGCCAACGGTGCTTACGACGAAATTCGGCTTTATTATTCTTGGTGAGTTCTTTTCCACCAGAAGCTTTATCAATTGAAAAACCAGGCATTTTATTCTTCCTCTATATCTTTAACTTTAGAATTCCGCAGCAACATCAATACCAGCAGCAGCCAAGACTTCTTCAGCGGCGAAGCTTTGGTCAGTCCGTAGAATGACGAGGTTTAATACGATAAATTCAACAGCTCTTGTTGGTTTAATAAGAACACTAACCCACAGCTCATTTCGGTCACGACGAATTGGAGTATTATTTCGCTCATCGACAATAACATCGAAAGCAGTAAGACCACGTCTAGCTCGAACATCCTCAAGGGTTGGAACAATAGAATTTCTAACTTGGCTCCACAAAACACTATCATTAGGTTCGAAGAGGAAATTTCTCAACAGAGGAATTAGAGCTTTCTTCAAAGCAATCAATAACATTCTGACGTTTACACGATCCAAAGCAGAGTCTTTACGCTGCAATGTACGCTGACCGAAAATTGTTACTCCGTCTTGTGGGAAGTTAACAATTGGGTTAACTGCGTTGTTGAAACCGTATAATAGGTCTCGCTCACCCTGAGTTGGGTTGAATTCGAGATTTAGGACAGTGTTCAAACGTCCACGGTTTAGGCCAGCCGGAGCGAACCAAAGCTCTGCTTCTCTGGCAGTTCTTGCGTAAACAGCAGAGACGTGGCCAGATGGTGGAATGAAGATCGTACCACCATTAAATTGGTCGAATACCTCAACCCATGACCAGTATAGTGCGCCATATGAGCTATTAAGTGAGACTTGGAGATCGCTAAAGAGCATTCCATTGTGCCAATCGACAACTTGTTGCGGACGTAGACCGAATGGTGGGTCAACTAAGTACATGCAGTCGCCACGGCCTTCGCACATCGCGAGAGATTGGGCGATAACTGCTCCAGAGCTAAATCCGGGTGTGGATAGTAATGTGATGTCGAAAACTTCTGGGTTCTGGAATGCGAAGATTCCAGAACTTCTAGCAGCGTTACCAATGACAGCTTCATCCAATTTAGAACTGAACATGGCGTCAAGAGGAATTCCGTTAGCTAGACCAGCGAACGCACGATGATTTACCTCGCCAGGTTGACGAACAGCGTAGTTAGATGCATCGTTAGGATCGTTCTCAAGGAATACTGGACGTTCTTCCCAATTTAAGTAAGTATTGCCGTTTACACCACCGATTGTGCTACCAGGATTGACAACATTACCAATATATCGTGCATCGGTTGGGTTGAAACTAGTGTCATCGACGCGAGCGTCAGGAATTTCTAGTCCTGCTGGGTCGAATACACTGACCTGATAACGGCCAGGTTGGTTATTGAAGTTAGTAACAGAAACTGTGTGTCCTGCAAGCCACGTTCCTGGAGATGGAGCTACTAAGTAGCCAACCAACGATGCATAATAAGCAACGTCCAGAGCACATTGAGCACTTACCGGATCAGTTTCGCATGACAATGGAACCGATGGCGTGATAATGCCAGGTTCTGGCAATTCAACGCGTGGGTCGAAGAATCCACGGAATGCACGAGTGTGGACTTGGAAGTTCACTTCTTCAGCAAAACGCAAAGTCTTAATGTGGCTGAAATCAGCGAGCATTCGTAATTGGCCAAACTGATGATCTTCAGAAGCGATGACGAAAACTCGACGATCGTCATCAGTTACTCTAATGGCAAGTGACTCGTAATACCTTGAACCAAGAGCAACACCGCCAAGGTGCAGAGAGTTAGCTACAGACACCGGAGTTGCACTAGAGCTGATAGAAACAGTCGCTGCTAGATTAGTGGTTTGTTCGTCCTCGATTAAATCGAGGAAAACACGGTTGTTGTTTGAATTGATGTTAAACGGACCAGTGTCTGCGCCAACTAACCAACTACGTGGAATATCGATGGCCCATTTTTGTAATCCGACTTCTAGAGCGAAAGCTTCAGTTCCGGTGATCTGAATGCGATCACCAGCGCCCCTGGTGCGAATGAAGAGATTAACGCCATCATATCCTGCAATAAAATCGACTGCAGTGCCAACTAATGTATTGAAATCAGCGACAAAGTCGTCAGGATCATCGTATGTGGCAGCTGTTAAAGTAAAGGAAGCCGGAACACTAGGTGCGCCTTCGACTTCTAGGGAGAATGTTAAGTTATCTGGTCGTACTTGGAAAGTAAAGGTGTCGTCTCTCTCGATTGGAGAAGAGCCTGTTATTTCTACTCGCAGCACCAATCCAGTATCGTCATCTCCAGTACCAACCGCAATTGGCAAAGAGAAGGTTACACTACCGCTGGTTCCGCCTAGTACTAGTTGACCTGATGCAATAATGGCCCCGTCACTGTTACGATAGAGATCATATCCAGCGCCGTCGAGGACACCGCTTGTTGGGTTAGATGTGATTAGAAGGTTGAAACTATCATCTGTTGGTCCGGTGTAAACATCAGAAAGGTCTGACCCAACGAAAGCCAAAGTTGCGATAGTTGGCCCGTCAGTCGTAGAGACGTCAAGGTCATTATAGTCGATATTGAATACTGCGGCAGCATGAAAATCGAGTGGAGCTTCTACGGTAGGAACTTGGATGTTGAGACGACCGAAATCGATTCCTTGGAAGACGGATACACGTCCCCAACCTTGGACGCGAGCGCCGGTATCGTCGATACAAATCTCTGCTAGTTCAGGCGCTTGGCCATCGTCACATGTGACGCCTACACGGAGTACCCACGCGGCGTTACCTTCTTCGAGGAAGGCTAATACAGCATATCCCAAGTTAGCTTCTGGAAGCGGCTCACCGAAAACTTCAACGTACTGCTCAGGGTTGGTGATCAGACGAGGTTCATTTAGAGGGCCTTTTTGGGCCGCTCCGATGAATGCCGGGATTAAACCGGAAAAGTTAGCGGGGAGGACGCTAAGATCAATTTCTCTTGGAAATACTCCTGGTGAAAGGAAAACAGGCATTTTTTAGTCCCCTAATAATTTCTCTATATCTTTGATTAAATTCCCCAAATTAGCGTGCATTCAGAACTTGGACTCGGCCAGACTTCTGAAAGTTTTTAATTTGCTCAGGATACAAACGATCCTCAGGAAAACGCCCCATGCGTTTTGGGTAAAGCATAACTGTCTGTTCTCCGGAAAACCAATCGTGGCCTACTGGAGCTTTTAGTTGAATTGGAATTGTTTGTGAATCCATACGATTAATGATGGTGACATACTTAACGTTAGCAGCTTTTTCTTTCTGCTGACGGATTTCACGCTGTGTTAAAGGACGCAAAGGTCTCTTATCGCTCATAATATTCTCCTAGAACTAGGTTTGATCACTTCAAAAACTTCGGTTGCCCCTTGTTCTCCGATGGTCTGAATCTTACCCAAAACAGTGGGTACGATTCGCCCTGGAAGAGGGATCCAACCTTCAATCTGGATATTAAAGTCATAACGGACTTTAGCAAGTTGGTTTGGGTCGCTGTCAATATCGCTATTATCAGTCGCCCCTGTAAATTTTCCGATAATATTGCCTTGCATGAACTCGTCACAAACGGTCCATTCAGCAAGAGGATTAAAACGAGAAATAATCTGATAGTCGATATATTCCATATCTCGTTTCCTCTCAGTCCAAACTGAAAGAGTATAATCCACAAAAACGCCAAGTTCACGAGGGGAAACAATAGCTCTAGTACCATCTTTGTCGGCCATACGACGATAGAAATAATGACCAGCTGATGCCGGAGTCTGGCGCATAGGATTCCATTGCCAACCAGTCCTATTAACAGACATTACAGGCAGCTTGATGCGATTTTCACTATCGACATCCATCAATTGTTTCCAAAAAAGGATGGTTTTATCACCACCAGCGATTCTAACTTCTAGTTTGCGATTGCCATCTTTAGTTGGAACATCGATATCTTGAAAAAATTCTTTAATGCCACGATCCATCGTCCTTAATCCGTTAGGGTAAACATTATTGACATCATCGGTGGCAGTATTGATAGGATCATGGGCCTGAGCATCGACGCGATCAGCGGCTGGCTGATTTGCTACAGTCACTGGCACAACAGGATTGACTTCTGGTCGTACCCCCGCGTTTAAATTTTTTGGACTGAAATCGAAATTATGAATTGGCATTGCTGATTATCTATTAGTATATTTGAAACCTAAACGTTTTAAAACATCATCTCCATACAACTTATTAGAACGCAGCCAACGATCTTCTTCGGCAGTTAAAGTGATCTCTGCTCCAGATTTTGGATCGATGCGCGAAAGTGTCCTACCTGGATTTTCAACTTTCAAAGGATTGCCAGCACCGTCTACTACCTTTTGTTGTTCGAAAATTTTGTTGGCTTTGTTAGTAAACCCAGATTCTTCTTCAACGGATGTTACTAATTGCTTTACAGATTCTTCTATGGCGTTCTGTTCGACTTCTTCTTTCAATTCATCAATAAATTGAAAGACAGCTTTTTCTAGATCTCCAACATTATCGAATTTCATCGTGGTCTCTTATTTATTAAATGCGTGACTCTAACAGCATCATCTCCGGTAAGGAGTTCACAAACTGCGGTATAGTACAACCACCGATAATGATAATTGCCAGCATCATAGGCATTTAATACTCTAAACCTAGCAGGACCACGCAATTTAGGAGCGTTAAACGGGATTTCAATTACGTCCCCGACAGTTATAAGGCGTTCCATACCAACTGATTTAGCCAAAACAGCTCTTGCGAACGTAATCGGGATTTGGATATTACTATCAACTCCCCATTTTGTCAATTCAATATTAAGACTATCAACTTTAAACCAAGCTTTTAAATTGATTCCTTGGGCATATAATGGATCAGCGTCTTCATCCCACACATCATCTAAGTCTTCATGATCGATGTGTGGTTCTTTTTGAAATAAAGTAACGAAAGCTCCACCAACATTGATGGTTTCTTCGGCCCACCGTTCCGCAACAGCCAAATCTGGCTTAGCATGATTGTATACTGCTAAAGGAGTATGTTCTTTTTCGATGGCAGTTCTGTGATCCGGCAATCCGTCTATGGACGTGAACCGCTCATCTGTCTCGTTGAAATTTCTGTTAAAATCGTATACTGGCATTAAAAAACGCCTTTAAGAGGGAATGCCTCACAAATTTCACCAATCGAGATGGCTGGTTTCTTATTGAAAACATTGTCTACATCAATTGGTTCTGCGATATCCCTAAGAATTTGATACCAATCAGTTTGAGCCTTACAATCCTTGCAGTTATCTGGCGAAGGAGGAGGCCCATCCGGAAGTACAAAAAACCAAGTCCGAGGGTTGCGCCAAGAAATAACCTGAGCATCAGGAATAGCAGCGATAGCGTCAGCCAGATCTACTACAGAAGCTCGGCAATCACGATTTTCCGCCAAAGTAGGACTTGTAAAAGCGCTTGTAGGCTCGCAGCCAGGAACAAGAATTTTATTCCCTCTAAGGATCTCTAATCTATTTTGGATTTTAATGGTCATTATATCCTCTCAAGAATGTTAATTGCAAATCCAGTCGCCACATCACGATTGGCAACTACTTTACGCAATTGTTTTAGCCCTAACAACTTTGCTATATTTTTGGATATACTGATTGCAATTCTATTACTGTCAATAACTGCAACTTGGATTTCGCCATTTTTAATGCGCCCAGATCGTAAAACGCGCACTAGTACGATAGACGCTTCTTCAGACTTTCCATCTGAAGATTTGATATGTCTGACAGAGATCCTAGCCTCTTTATCGCGTTTAAGGACTTTTGAGACGTATCTATTAACTTTATTTGAAATTTGGGCAGCCCATTTATTAAGCTTTTTGGCAACTGCCTGGTTTACGCGAGAAACATCATTAGAAATTTCTCCCATCTTAGGCATGGTAGTGCCATCCAATTTGCGTTCAGTTAAGAACATTTTTTGGAAGTCTTCAAACGAAGATGAGGTAAATTCTTCTAAATCGATTTCATGCATTCTAAAATATATTTATCTCAGAATGATTGGAAGAGGCTCTCCAAGAGAAATAGCAAATTCTAGAGCCTTCTCATATTCTTCACGTCCCTCGGTCACTAAAGCTTCACCATCGGAAGCAATAGACCCACCATCGGGACCTGGGATGCCGCTCAATTTGCGGCGCGCTTGCCCAACATGGACTTTCATTTGGGCAAGGAATGCCCTATATGTAGTTTCTTGCGCTTGTGGAGATCTAAATGTGTCTACGGATGGAAGGTATTGAATGACGACTGGAAAGCTTCCCTTAGGAACTGGAAATAATTTGATGGTCCCACCATAATTAGTCCCAACACCATTGACGCTGTCGGCTGGACCACGCTCTACTTTAAATTCCCAAGTGCCTTCATTACCTAGGATTCTTTGGCTGAATTTTCTATATGACTGAAGCAAGTGATAATCAGTGAGAATGTTTTGAATCCCACTGATATTACCAATGTTAAACAAGAACGATTCTGCGCCGAAAATGTCATCTAAGCGCGTGGTAGATGGATCCCAAGCAACATTGCGAATCCAGTATGCATCTTCTGGAATTGGATATTCGGCCTGCAAAGGCTGAGTCATAAAGAATGCATATCGCTCTTCTAATGGGAAGTAATGAGCGATAAAGTTACCAGTAGAACGAAGAACTTGCTCCATTTGCTGTTCTACTGATTCGACTAATACAACCGGATGGCCAAGCTGACTTAATGCATGCAGTTTTAGCGGGTTTGAATCAACTTTAAGAATAATCGGTAATTGTTGCTTGCCTAGGATAGCCATGATTATTCCATTTCCATTTTCACTGATTCACGTGTCTTTTTGGAATGGCATTTGTCGCAAAATGCATCGTGTGCTTTAACGTAATTGCCACAATTTTTACAATCCCCAGATACTACGCCTTCAACAAAAATGTCAGGATCATCAGTTAACATATCTGCGATTTGTTTTACTAAATCATCCATTATTGAAAGCTCCTTAGACCTTGTTTCTTCATGCCGAATTTAACACCGTTATATTCAACATAGACAATGTCTTTAGCTTCAAATAGAGCAATTGAACGACCTGGAGTGGAAGCATCCGCTGCGCCAAGAATGGCAGTAATGAGAGCTTGTACTCTAGCGCTTACTGTAGCAGTTGGATCCTGGCCAGCTGACAATGAGCCGCCGCGATTAACAACAACTACATCTGTTGGCTCGTCTACCAAAACTCCATTGCCCTGACTATGAATTACTTCAATATCAGATGTAGGGGCTTCATTATCTCCGTCATCAGTTGCAGATTTTTCATCGAATCCAACAATAGTTAATCGAGCGGTAAAATCACCAAATTGCGGAGTGAAAGCCACTGGCGTTGCAATGTTTAACCCAGCAGTAACAAGATTTTCTTCTACTCGAAGAGCTTTCTTTTCCAGATCTCTGAATAGTTCCATTCTCTTGCCATGGGCAAGATCTGGAACAATTCGGATGTGTACTACGTAAGGTATGTGGACAGCATCTTGTGCTGCCCCCGGAGTCGGTTGGGTCGTTGATGTCGAGAGTTTAGGCATTAGAAATTCTCCTTACTATCTTTGATAATGGATATAGCTTAACGGACCACATATTTGTGGCCCGTTTGCAGTGGAGATGCCGTGTATTTTACGTGCTATTTATACGTCGCGAAGATTTTGGTGTAGATCATCTGTAACGTTGGCATCAGACTTGTTCAAGAACAAATCCTGACCGATACGAACAGGGAAATCTAGACCAGAAACGCCTTGGACAGCTTCCTGAAGAGTAGTAACAGGTGCTAGACCTCGAACTACTGGCAGGCCAGATCCACGTCCCTCTAGAAGAGCAGTAGTGACAACGTCATTATCTGCATCTGCTGAACGAACAGTTAGATCTAGGGTCTCCTGACTCGGGACTGACATAACAAGCGGACGTAGTCTGTTAACTAGACCGTGAATATTGTTATGACGTAAGCCCTGACGGTATGACCGAACTCGTCTTTTAACGGAAATCTCAACATTTGCTGGTTGACTTGCCATTTTAATTCTCCTAATTTATATTAGGCGGTCTTACCGCCTGACCATTCTATTTTTGCGCAAGAATTAACTTGTTTTAAATTATTTCGAGGCTTTTCATGAAGGACCCGCTTGCTACGTACAATTGGCATCCCGTTAGACACATTCACTGCGTGAACAACTGGTTTACTGATAGTGATAGGTCGATTCGTGAATCCTAATCCAAGTGCAACGTGCGGGATATTCATCGGCTTACTCTAGCAACTCTCCGGTTAACATATTTTTGAGTTTTTCGTTTCTTGCGTTTAGGTTCTTTTTTCTTTTCTGGCTGTTCAATTTTGGGAGCAGGTGGCTCCTCTTTTTCTTTTTGATACTCACCAAAAAACCATTTATCGAATGATAACACTATCGGCAGAATACTCCCTCAGCGGCTGCTGTAAATTTTTTAACATATGGATGCATATCGCTCTCATAAATTTCTTGAAACTTAAAAGTTTTATAAGCAGTATGATTATTATCTAAGATGACATTAAATAGAGCTAACTCCGCTACATGCGCTGCATATACAAAATTGACAGTATGCGTCCCTTGGCCATGCCCGAATGGATCTGCATCGAAGATAGTCTCGTCGTGACCTAAATATTGTGGTTTACCAACGCTAATGCCAGCTTCGCCGCGTGTGATACGTTTAGACGCACCAATTAAGCTTTCGCCGCGAACTACACGTCCACCTGGAAACCACCATTTTCCCTTTTCAGGTTCATTAGCGCGACGAACCAAAAAGATCTTACCATCTGATGACACAACTGTGTCAACACACAATATCGGCATATTGAGATGGATCTTGCCATAAAGTTCCGCAGGGATGCTTAAGCTCCTGTCTGGGAACCCCATATTACCCAAGGATAACTTTACTTGTGGCTTTTCGGACGGCTTGTTCACAAATGTTCCTATTGTAGTCGGTTAAAAGAGTATTCCAAACACCACTTTCAAGAACCTGAACAGCGTACTTAACAATATCAGACTCATTGATAGGGTGGATCCGAACACTATCGGCTTTTTTAATTCTATCTAAAGTTAATGGACTCATATTTCACTCACAGTATGTTTGTATTATTTACACACGCCAAAAATAAGTTATGAAATTAAGCCTACTTCATGAAGCTTCAATGTTAAACACGGCGTTAGACATCGTTGGTCTAATTCCAGGTGCTGAAGCCGCCGACGCAGCAAACGCCCTATTGCATATAAAGCAGGGCGAATACTTCCAAGGAGCTATGTCATTGCTATCTATGATCCCAGCCGTAGGCGACATTGTTGGTAAAGCAGCCAAAACACTGGGACAAAATAGCAAAATGGTCGGAAGGTTTTTAGCTCAACACGGAGATAAAATAACTAAACACTGGCCAAAAGTTCTGGCCTATGTTAAAAGATCTAAAGATTTTGAAAAATTCGCCGAGCCGCTAGATACTGCTGTAAAGACCCTTATGGCTAAAGCTGGTCCTGCTCCAACGGCGGCACAACGCCATGCTCAACCGCAGATGGTAGCAACTAGATAAGAAACTACCTCGTATGGGTCGATATTTGCGCAGGGACGACGATCCTCAATATATCCAAACCCTTTAGACGAAACGTGTAATGGAATTCTAATAGAAGCCGTTCTATCGCCCACTCCGAACTTAAATTCTTCAAAAGAACAAGTTTCGTGAGAACCAGTTAATCGTTGGTCATAACCATGACCATGAGATTCTGGAAATTTAGTAGTGGCTACTTTTTGTCCTTCTTCAACAACTTGTCCAGAAACATCCAAGCCTAGCTTTACGGCCCCGGCAATACAAGCGGCCAGGCCGCCGCCACCTTCATCACGCATTGCTTTAGTAGAAAAGTTGGTATGCGCACCAGCGCCATTCCAATCTCCGGAGATAGGCTTAGAATCAAGTTTTACATTGACACCATGTACTTCAGCAATGCGATACAATAGATATCTAGCTAACCACAAATGATCAGCGACTTCTAACGGCCCAGCGGGCCCAATTTGAAATTCCCATTGGCCTGGCATCACTTCTGCATTAATGCCAGAAATTTTTAGTTCGGCGGCAGCACAAGCAGACAAGTGCTCTTCAACAATTTTACGACCGAAAACTTCGTCGGCACCAACACCACAATAAAATGGGCCCTGAGGAGCCGGATATCCGCCTTCCGGCCATCCTAGCGGGGAGCGGCCTTTAAAAAACGTATACTCTTGTTCGATTCCAAATAACGTTTCTTGATCAGAAAATTCTTTTGCTAAGCTTTCGGTGATATGACGATTGTTGTTCTTACCAGGTTCTGCATGTGAATCTAGTACTTCACAAAAAACAAGAACATCGCGAGTGACATCCCTAAGTGGGTCAGGAACAACTCTAACAGGTTTTAGAATGCAATCAGAAGCATCGCCCTGGGCTTGATTTGTACTAGATCCATCAAATCCCCAAACTGGAATGGTCTCAAGATTTACTTCATGACAATCGGCAGCAGAAGGAGGACTATCCAATACTTTCGTTTTGGATCGTAAACGAGCAACGGGGTCAGTTCCATCTATCCAGATATACTCAGCAAAAGCACTCATAGCAACACCTAATTTATAATTCCCTGAAATTTGTTTTTAATTTGTTGGCGAAGATCATCCATAGTCCCGTTGTTATCTATGACCAAATCCATACGGCCATGATATTCGTCAAAATCGTACTTAGGAACGCATCCGTCTCTAACGATTTCTACCACCAAGCCACCTACTTTATTAAAGTATTCGGGTTGAGATCTTCTGACACTGCCAAAGCTATAACTTTTACTCGAATCTGTACAGTATTTCTGCACTGTCAAGTGAGGAACAATGTGTTCACTAAAAAGGTTTTCAAGACTTCTTCCAATCTCTCCAAGAATCTGACGAACCTGCCATTCTTGATCTAGGAATTGGATATATGATCTCTTTCCGGCTATAGTTGATACTTGATCTTCAGTAAGACCAAAACACTGAATGGCAATATCTCTTAAGACTCGTCCGTCATCTACTGGACAAATGCCAAATTCTTCATATAAAATCTGCTGAACTGTAGACTTGCCAGCGCCTGGAGCGGCGCATAATGCAATAAACATTTTTAACCCTCTAAGTTCCAAACGTGGTTATTGGCAGGACCAGTCCCAACAAGAGTGACCGGAATGTTCAATGAACCTTCTAGTTCATCGATGAAAGCCCTGACTTTAGTCGGAAGTTCTTTAACATCAGTGCCACTAGTTTGGAAGCAAGAATAGTCCAAATAATTCGCAAAATTAAGAGCGATCTTAGTCGCCCCATTTACCATGGCTGCTCTAAGCGCTTGATCCATCGAGAATTTAAAGACTCGCCTCAGCCTTTTAGTGACAGTGGTCATTTCATGTAGATCATAATTTGCGGGGTAGCCAGAGATTTCCTTGATTTGTGCCCAAGTCATTTCTTCTTGACCAGGATAAGCGTCACCAGAGTAACCGACCTGCTGGTTAGCTTCTACAACATTGCCAACTCTGATTGGGAAAGGTCGTAAAACAAGATAGACATCGCCAACGCTTGATGGTGGTAATCCCATGTCCATCATTTCACGAGCCGTAGTGCATTCCCGAGAGGTGCATTGCGGATAGTGGCTGCCGTGGTTCAATCCAAGGCTAAATCCTTGGCTACCCTCGTGAAGCCACATAGATCCATCTAAATTACCGTGAAGTTCAAATAACCAATCTTCGGTAATCATAGATTGTAATTCGGGAAAATCGCGCGCTAGTTTAACTTCAGCGCCGCGCATAATCTTCTCAGCACGGGCAGCTCCAGACCCTTGCATCGTACTAGCGATGTGTTTTGTGCCTCTGGCACCACGTTCTAGCTCGGCATGTGCTTCTGTGACTACCATGGCTCTAGGATGAATACGAACGTCTTCTGGAGCAACTTGGCATTCTTTCATTTCTTTAAACAGTTGACTTAGAAAGAATCCTGCGCCTGGGCCAATGTACGATTTAACATTTTGTCCCTTTGTGTTCAAAAAACTAGTGACTGGCAAGATTTTCGAGATAAAACGTGTTTCGTCTCCCAAAACAATGGTATGGCCAGCATTCGGAAGATTGTTGGTGCTTGCTGCTTCGACACCGTATTGTTCTCCAAGATAACCAGCGATAAGTCCTTTACCGCAGCTCCCCCATTGGCCATCGACCACAACGTTAAATTTACCCAGCTTCATAAGACCTCCTAATAAGTCTTAGGTGGCATCGGTTCAATATCGAACTTCCAACGCCCCTTGGTTATCTTTTTGATATACTCCGCGTCCGGTTCGATAAATTCTTCAGCAAGGTAATCCTTAGACCATGCCATAGGCGCTTCCTCTGTGTTCCATCGATATTTCCTATTATCGACTACTACAGAAGGGCATTCAGCGAATTGTTCTTTAGTAACGCTTTTGTCGAACGGACCATAAGTGACTAACCGCCACTTTGGAATTAATTTGTTTTTATAAGCTTCTTCTAAATCGTGTTTAGCAGCAATCCTGGCACACGCCTCGGCATCGGCTAGGGCTCTATGCCAACCGCTTAGCTTAATGTCGTAGTCTACACACAAGTGACCTAACCGCTTAGAATAAGCCGGTCTAGTAAGCAAATCGTTGTGTGGAAGATCTCGTTGGGTACAAAGCCAAGGAATGTTAAGAAAGGACGGCCAATAAGTTTTAAAATAAGGGTGATCGTGTGGGGCGTTATGAGCCACTACAAATCGAGCCATATCGCCCTTGACGATTTGAAAAATGTTTTCCTCTTCTTCGGAAGGAATAAGAGGCATCGAATCGCTTAACTCTTTGGGAATATGATGAATGCCAGCCGCTTCTTCACCCCACGTATTCATTCGGTATATCTTACCAAATTGAGCCAATATGGTCTCAGTCTCTACGTGGAAAAGGACCACTCCGATCTCGCAGCATTCGCTAATCTCGGGGTCATATTCGTCTTCCTCATTTTTTAATCCGTTAGTTTCGGCATCTACTCCGATTATGATCATCTAAAGTTCCCAAATCCCAATCGGCCCATATTTCTGATGATAGGTAACTGGACATTTTTGAAATACTACTTGGATCCGCAAGATCGTACTCTTGTCTCTTTCCTGCTACATTAAATGTTACTTTAGTACCATTACATAGGCCATAAACTTTAGTGTCATGCGGTACACGCATCATATAAAAAGAAACATGTTCGGCCCCATCAGGAGTTGCTTGCATTAATTTAATGTCAACTCCATTGTCTTCGCAAATTTCTTTAACGATGTGCCATGGAAGTATCAAGATGGCCTGCTTCGGTCATCACCCCAACCTTCTCGATCTACATATTGAAAATCAGAAATGGCTTCTTCCGAGTTTGGTAGACGAACCTTAACTTTAGCTTCTTGCAACATTTCCATAGCTGCAGAGCATGACTCTTTAAACCGCTTTGGCACAATATCTGATGCGCAAATCAGTTCAATAATACCTACTTGAATAATAGCTCTGGAACAATCGGCGCATGGAGGAGCAGTGAGGTACATTTTAGACCCGTTTAAAGCGTGACCCTTACGTGCCGCGTTAAAAATTGCATTACGCTCACCATGTTCGAAGTAATAGTATTTGCCAGGTCGTTTGTGGCGATGGGGAGCATCGTCATCACACCCGCGTGGAATACCATTGTATCCTTGAGCCAACGGAATATCGTATTCACCGACAATAACGCACCCGACCCTGGTGCTACGATCTTTAGATCGTCTAGAGATCGTGAAAGCTTGGTCTAACCAAACATCGTCTCTGCTAGGTCTTTCAGATTCTAATCCTACCGACATTACCAACCTTCTTTACTGCTGAAGTGTTTGAGGTAGGTCCCGGTTTTGGTGTTGTGGTAGCGGCTCTTGGCAACTTAGCCAATTCGCGCACAATAGCCTCAGCTTGTTCCAATGACACGTCAAATCGTTTTGCGTTAACTTCTTTAGACAATTCATTGAAAGCTTCAAGATCGATGTTGCCACAAACCTTGAGCGGATACGGGATCTTCTCTCTTACAAGCTTAATATACTTCTTGTGTGACTCGATATCAAGATTAGGTTCTGTCAATTCCGATCCCAACCTAACAAATGAAGGCGGATACTTCATAATATGGTTAAGCGCGTTTTTAGTTTCTTGCAAGTTTGTATGAGGCTTTAAAGTCCACCGGATATCAGAAATCGGACGATTAGACTTAAGGAACTTATAAATCGACATCATCTCATTGTGCGTTTCAATATCATGGCGTCCAACAGACAGAAGAATGTCAAATCCATCGGCGGCTACGAAATCAGGGTGCGCCCTAAGCATTTTATCCATACCAAAATTAGTGCCGCCAGGAAAATCAAGAGCACACACGATCTTATATGCGCCACCTCTAATAGCCCTAAGCGCCACCAACGGTGCGATATATTCAGGAGAAGCCACGACGGCGGGAACACCATTACGCAGCACAAACTCTGTAATATAATCTGGTTTTGTTGTTGAGTTAAGTAGATTAATTTCTAATCTTGATGTGACTTGTAAGCTCATTTTCGACGTCCTGGTCCATGAAATAATGGAGGAAAATCCATCTCATTGTATTTACGGCTTGGTGTCCAGAATCGATCGACTCGATTTGTTTAGATAGCTCACTCATCGACTCGAATGAATATTCCCTAAATTCGGCAATAGAGTCATAAATCTGAGCCGGTAACCATGTAGACGTCGCTGGGCCATCGGGAAGGACCACAAAAATTGGCTTTCCAGCATCAGCAGCTACTTGAACTTCCTCTAAAGACCCGACAGTATACTGCTTAGGCATATTGACAATCATGAAACTACAATCAGAAGCATAACGAAGACAGAGTTCTCTAACTCCCCACATTCTGTCTTCGATTTGGGAAGCTACTTCGTCAGAAAAATTATGATCTCCAACGAGAAGTTTCTTCATCGCCAGAAAATCCAAAGCTGGGTCAATATCGGCGTCAACCGGAAACTGCTCTAAAAACCATGATGGCTTGATTAGTGGGTCGTAGACCTTAACGCCAAGAGGATGTAACACATTTTCAGTTAATTCCCGCCGCCATTTGCGCGGGTCTTCGGCGTGATCGACTGCGCCGACTAAATAAACCGATGTTCCGTTTAGTATACCCATTAGAATATCTCTCCAATGGATTAAATACTATTCGAAAATGATTACTTCTTCGCCGTCCCATTCTTCTTTAAGAAATGGCGAAGAACCATGAAGTTTGTTTTGGCATTTTTTACATAACCAACTATCTTTTTGTCGTTCTTTACTTAGCGCACTTTTGCATTTAGTACATTTTTTAGAACGTTTATTAGGCGCAAGTTCCTCTTCTTTAAGATATGGGGAACCTTTAGATTGCTTAGCGCCATCTGGGCCATCTTGCAAACTAGACTTACGTCCCTGTTTACCTGGCTCTTTTGGTTCTTTGGATTCTTCGTGTCCGTCGTGAACCTTGAACTCGTCTTCTACTTCAAGATCGTCAGGCGGGTTGCTAGGGCCTTGTTTGGTCTCACTGAAGACATCAGGGTCATCAGTCAGCATGTTAGCGATTTTCTCGATGTCTTTTTTATTCATGATAATCTATTTTTGTCCGTCTGCTAATCCTAAAATATGTTCGACTGCTTCGCGGTGGTCCATTTTCCCGAACATATCTACAAATCCCCAAGGGTTGTAAGCAGAACAAAACACAAATTTCTTCCTATCCAATTGGGTTAGCTGTTTAGCGCCAGCCACATAATGATCGGCCTCTTTTTGGAAACGTTTAACTCTAATTTTTGGGTCTACGTCAGGGTTCCTGCCATAAGAATGAAGGCTCTTAGCGTTGGGCGGTTGGCACATGTCGCACCCAAAAACGAAGATTTTGTCGTAGTTCATCCAAAGAGCGACTTGCATATTTGCAAAAGTCGTAGATCTACCAATATAATAGCCTTGAAGTAAATTCTTGGAAAATCCCTTACCGGATCTGTTCTTAATCAGAACTTGGTTGGGATGCCTCGCGCGAACAGACCAAGCATTAATGAGAGTGCCAGTATATGAATCGAACGCCTTTTTATTGCGCATATATTGGGATTGATCACAAAATACCCAGTATTTTGTGGGATGAACACGCGGATCAGGTTTGTTGATAGACATGAGATCGACTTTATCATGTCCTTGGAGGCGAGGCAAGTCAACTTCTAGAATAGACGGACCACAGGCTATCATGGCAAGGTATCGACCAACTCCAATATCCTTGAAGTTTTCGACGGATTTCCGATACTTGCTCATCTCCGCTTCTTTTTTAGTCCGCAGAACTGACCCACGGTATTTCGTGGGTTGAGCTTTCATACCACCAGCCCGTGGACTAGCGCGATTTGGACGCCTAGGCGCTTTAATCTCCGGTTTTTTAATGACTACTTTTTGAGGTTGCTGAGCGTTTGGGATCTTGTTTTGTAATTCAGTAGTCTTGATTATGTGGGGAGCATTAGGTATTATAGTCGGGCGGGCTGGAGTTTTAATAACTCTACCCGCTTTAATAATGCCTGGCTTTGGGGTTAGTCTATATTTTGAACTCATATTATACGTTTGAAATGTCCTAACGTATTTAAGTCTGGTGCCCCTATTGACAAAAGTCTATTTAGATGTTCTAATAGATTTAGGCGGTTGAGGCTCATCTAACTGCTGCAGGAGAGAGGATTTCATGCGAGAAGCATCAGGGTGGTATCCACCAGCCGTTCCATCAATTCCAGCAGCAGAAACCAAATTATCCAAAACGCCAGGTTTGAGAACGAATTTAGTTTTAAGCAATTTCCGACGTCTATTTTCTTTGTTCTTCAAAGAATACAAGTGCCGAAAGATGGTAGTAGTCAACAAATTGAACACAGGAGCCTTACCGGCCTTAAACATCAGCTTACGCTTTTTGATCTTATCCATGGTAAGAACGAATGTCTCGTGGCAAAGATCCATATGTTCCTCTTCACTCTTGGGATTAAAATGAACTACAACACCTTTACAAATCTTGTAAACAAAACCTTGCAGTTTTTCCCAATCTTGGGGGTTCTCATCAACAAGCCAATTAGCCCAGCAAAGTTCAATTTCTTTAGAATCAACATAGTTTTTCTTAGTCTTACTCATGCACTGTCCTCACAACTAAAATACATACAATACATACACTTAGCAAAAAAACCAACCAAAAAAGCAAAAGCAAAAGGAGCTAAAAATGAGTGGTCAATTAGCAAAATTATTCCTTCGTGGAAGTTTAATGAATGTCACAGCCAAAAATTTGACTGAAGAGCAATTAGAGCAAGTAAACGATTTGATGAACGTGGTCTTCAATGACACGCGTCTGGATAACGCAAAACACAAGTTTTGCCAAATCTTAGATGCCACCATTGGTAATGAGTACAAAAACAAAGAATTCGCTATGTCTGAAGTTCAGATTACAATTTGGCGAACTGCTGTGGACGTCTTATTTCATAAACCACGACCTTCGGTCGTACAAGATCGTAATGCACGAATGAAGTATTTCAAAACGTGCATCATGAACTACATGAGACAAATCTTGTCAGAAAACAAGATTCCTAAGTATACGGTAGAAAGAACCCTGGAGGGAGACTCCCAACAGGTTGCAAACGAAGCCATCACCTTCTATCTGGAGAATTCTGGCAAGAGACTCTTGTTCGATTTCGAAAAGCTAGAAGATGGCCGGTCCAGGTTTGTTGCTGACGTAAATCTGATTCCAGTGAAAGTCATGCAGAAAATTTGGAAACTCCGTGACGAAATCAAGGGATCTGGGGTGCTAATTCTTATTACGGATGCCGACATTACTGTCGTCTCTCAAGAATTAGGCTCACACTCTTTAACGATTTCAGAGAAAGTAGCAGTTCGCTCTAGATCAATTTTCGGGATTTGCGAGGAAGACGATGACGGTAACAATTATTTGCAACATTGTGAATTCCGTGCACGCAAATCCAAGGAGATAGATATGGATAACTTACTAGTTAAAGATTCTGTAAGAGTTTTACAAGAGAGACTGCCAAATCATGCGCAGAATGTCTTACAAGTGTTGATCAACCCATCCAAAGAATTCCTAGATACGTATTATCCTAATCGTAAAAAGGAAGTCCGTCCAAGAGAGATTCACATCGCCAAGTTTCTCGGAATTTCGAAAAACGAAGTTTCGAAGGCAGTGAGTCTAATTAGACAGCAGGCTGTAGCTCTAGACATCGCCTAGCGAGAATAGAAGCTGCCGCTAGCGGTGGGTGCAATCCTCGGGTTCCTAGCCTTACTTAATAACGGTAAGGTTAGGGACTCTGGGGGCACTTGGAAATTCCCAGGTAATTCAACAAACCCGGTTTTAGAGTTTCCCAAAATTTTCAGGATAAAATTAATCACTTGCTTCGGAGAAGTAACGCGCTCGGCTGGTAGCTCTACATTAGGCTCGCCCATTACAGCGCGGATAACATCAGACTCCCCAGCATGAGTGCTCTTACCAAGCTCAATCCTGCTAGTTCCTAAAACAAACATTTTCCACGACAGCACTACTGTGCCCATGTTAGCATCGATCTGATCGACGGTTGGCAATACCTCGATGCGATTGTATAACTCCGGAATACGAACAGGCAGGTCATATGCCAACGGAGGATATAGTGGGGCGTCAAAGTTGTCGTACCCCTTAGCAGCAAAGTACTCAATCAGCTTCCGCTTCATAAGCTCTTTTTGAAGTTTTCTTTTAATGCGAGAGGCTAAGATTGTATTCACAACTTATGTTTGATCCACTACTGAGAACATATTTCTCTTCCTAATTACTATCTGAGTGGGGAATACAGACTCTAATTCACGCTTATGTGAAATGACAAAAACAGTGTCTGGGGATTCCGATCCTTCGGTTAAATCGTTGATGATGTCCGAAAAAGCTTCAACTCCACGTTTGTCAAGCTTGCTATCGACCTCATCCAGCACCATAATGTTACATTGACGACCGTAAATCGAAGTATACAAATCATATAAACCAAACATTATGGCCAGGTCGATGCGCTTCCTCTCTCCTCCTGAACAAAATTCATAACTCCACTTATCAGACTCAACATCGAGAGTAGAAGTGAATTTTACATTGATCCCAAGTTCAAATTTGTCTAGATAATAATGGACTCTGTTGTTTAGGAATGGGATCAGTTCAGACATTAGCCATTTCTTGATTTTACGGCGGTCAGAATATGACCTATAGATATATCTATAATGTTTGTATAAAGTATCAAGGCTTTCAAGTTTCTCATTAAAATCGTCCATCTTTTCTCTATTAATCTTTAACAAATCTTTTAGATTGTCGATTAATAGAGAATATGGATTATCAGTCAGCTGCAATTCAGCTATTTGGTCGGCCAATTGTTTCTTTTGTGAAGCTAAGGAAGCATGCTCTCGGATTTGAGCTTTAGCTTCTTTTAAAGTAACAGAAGGAGTAACTTTTTCTAGTTTAATGCTCAATGATTTTATGGAATCGCTTAAACCACCGTTAATAGTTCGAAGATCGTCCCATTCTTTTTGTGACGTATCTACAACAGATCTGTAATGATCGATTTCGTCTCTAGTTTTATCGTTTCTATCAGCTATGGACTTCGCCTGGCTAACAGTGAAGTCAGGTCTTTTAGTCTTTTTCAATTTTCCAACAAAAGACAAAATTTTAACATGCTTAGTTTCATCAGCCATAATACTGTGGTTGATTTTAGTTATTTTCTCTTTACACTCATTAGCTTGGTGTTCCGCATGTTTTCCATCGATTTCTTGAAGACAAGAAGTACAAGTGGATCCGCTCTGGTCTTCCCAGTCTCTAATGACATCTGTTAGAGAATTGACTTCTATTTGTTGTCTTTGGATTTCAGTTTTAAGATCAATAGATTTGTCAGTCAACAAAGAAATTTGATGCTCAGCCTTACGGAAAATCGTTAGCTGTTCATTAATTTCATCAATGTCTAATTCGTCCTCTGGCTCCCAATCATCATATCGATCAAGAGAAACTTTAGATTGTCGAATGATGTCTCCAAGAGATACAATCCTACTAATGTTGTTATCTAATTTCTTTCTATATCCGTCAATTTTATTTGAAACAATGTTACATGTCTCCCATTGTTTTTCGAGTTTTACGATATCATGAGACGGCGCTAATTTGGCTTGTTCTCGAACAACATCCAACGCTTCCGCTAAACCTGCAATTCTTTCTCTGCGGCCTTGTTCGTACTCTCCTTTGTTTAACCAATTCTCTCTAACTTGGTCTTGATATTGCTTATCGCTTGCGGTTAAAATGTCTATTCCGGCTCTGATCGTTTCTTGGTCAGTCTCAGCGTTTTTAGAACGTTGTTTAGCTGCATCGGCATATCCGTTTAAGCGATCTAAACCAAGCAGTCTCTCGATAGCTTCTTTTCTTTTTACAGAAGTCATTTCTAAGAATGGCTTACCAAATTGCCCACAAAAAATGCTAGAAGTAAAAATTTCATAATCTAACTTGAAAAGCTCGTCGAGTTTTTTCTGGGCGTTAGTATTGGTAGATTTAGTCTCATCTTTGTCATCCTTCATCACCATAAGTTCAGAATGGCCGTTGTAGTCGCGAGTTCTTTTAATTTCCCATCCGTCTGTAGTCTTTATTGTGACATAGCATTCCCGGCCAACAAAAAAGTTGATTACTTTGTCGCCAGGATTAGCATTTGTGACGGTGCGCCCGAAAAGTCCCCAAATAAACGCAGTTAGTAGACTACTCTTGCCTGCACCATTAGATGCATCGGCATCACTGTCTTCGTCTACTTTTCCTAGAACTAAGACAGGGCCTTGTTTTGAAACTTTTACTTTTGTAACGTAGTCGCCGTAAGATAGGAAGTTACGCAACTCGATAGATTCGATATCTAGCATTCTTTTAAAATACCAGAAATACTAACTAGACGTAAGTGATGCCTACTAAATTAGCGCCAGTCAATGGTCCAGCAGTAAAATCTCCATTGCTAGTATCATAAGTGCCCAAAGTAGTGCCCTCTCCAAACGCTGTCCCGCGAAGAACTCCTAAAACATTGGCCAAATCTAGAGATGCATCGCTTGAAGCACCAACAAATGATACAGTGCCATCAGATTTGTCTATAGTAAACAACCCAGCACCCTCGCCAACGGTAACATAATACAAAGTGTCGCCAATAAATTCAATAGCACCACTAAATGTCGTACTATTAATACTATCGCTAATTTCTGTTGGTACACCTGTGGCTTTATCAACGGAGTAAAACCCAATGTCACCACCATCAGAGGTCGCGGCTGTAATGAACATCTGCCCACTTGAATCGAATGCCATTCCCCAAATTGTAAAAAGACCAGTGCTGCCAACTAACTCAGAAGACAACCCAACATGATCTATTGTCCAAATAGCAGCTGTTGGGGTACCATCGCCGTTTGTAGCACCATACATCTGGCCAGTGGTTGGATCTACGGCCAAAGCTGCGGGGTTGTCAAATCCAATGTCTTCGGAAATCTCTGTCAACACATCATCCGCTAATGTGAAAAACTCACCGCTAAATCCGATGCCGTAAAGAATTGGGTCTGGAAGATCTGGAGCAGGCTCTTCGGTAGTAGCAGTCTCACTAGTGATATGCTTGATCAGCTTTTCAAACTGTGGGGTTACCTGACTAGCAACAGCGCAAGGATTTCCATTTTTGTGGATTCTAGTCTCTCCACCTTTATAAGTTATAGAATAAACCGTAGTAGTGCGGTCATCGCAAGTTAACGTTAGAGAGTAATGTATAATTAAATCAGTAACGCTTTTAACGTCACTACTGTGTTTGCTCTGAGCCCAACTAATATTGTCTACAAACGGCAAGGACAACAGAGTGTTTTCATAATCTGTTTTAAAAGCCAAATTGAGACTTTCCTCAATTTGGCCCATTGATTCTTCTGATTCGAACAAGTTATTAGACCAAGTTCGATCTAATTTAGAATTCCATGCTAAAACAGAACTAAAGCTGTCATGTGAATTGTCATCATAAGTTACAGTGCCGGAAAGCTGCCCAGCCGCGCTTGTCAAATTAGCCATTGTCTAGCCTTACTTCTAAAATTTATTTTTGGTAAGCAAGGAGGTCAATATCAGTCGGGCGTCAAACCAATGTCCATAGAAACAATCTTAAAGTCTTCCCCAACAACACCATCGTTTAATGAACCCATCCCTCTTGGTAGGAGAGTAATAGGGACTTTATCTTCTAACATCTTGCTTAGAATCTGCCCCTCTGGTGTTGACAAAACCTTAATGTCGGCTTCTAAGTTGCCTTTATCAGACAGGTGTAGATTTGTAACTTCATGGCTTGCTTTACTTAATCTAGTTTTACCATCAGGAGGATTTCCAAGTTGTCCTAACATGACGCTATCTGAACTATTGACATCATAAACAGCTCTTAATAAAACTCCTCTTGGATAAATCCGCCCATTAGCTGTTGGAACATCAGCCTCGATCATAACGCAAGTCATTTTAATTTTGTCTGTTTTATCGGTCATAAACACCCAACGAGATTTGAACTCGCGACCTCTCAGATCCTTACACTGAGTGCTCTACCGCTGAGCTATGGGTGCAAAAGGCGCGGAGTAGGATTTGAACCTACGACTTCTGGTTACATCCGGCGTCACCAGTTACTCTAACCTAACTGAGCTATCCGCGCAAAATCCACGCATAAGGACTTGAACCCTATCATACCGCCTCGACAAGAATATCTTTCGGTGCGTGGTTGAAAATGAAGTGAAGGAATCGAACCTTCATGTCTAATTAAATCGTGATAATCAGTATTTGCACCATTCGTCAACTGCAGACATCTTAAATCCACAATTGGGTTTAACCCGACTTTCATGTATCGGGCTAGCCTTCATAATGCAGAGGGTAGGATTCGAACCTACGTTAACGAGTTTTACCTCGCCGCTTGGCCTGGGTACCACTTAGCGTACCTCTGCTAGATGCAGGGAGTTGGAGTTGCACCAACGTGTCACCATATTAAATACAGCTGCTTGGCTTAGAACCACTTAGCTATCCCCACTAAAGCGCGTGGATGGATTTGAACCACCGACCTCAACTACCCGCCCCCTCGAAATGGGGGCGCTAGGATTCGAACCTAGAAAAGTCCAACATTGTGCTCTAACCACTGAGCTACACGCGCGAAATGGGCCTGGATGGATATGAACCACCGCCTTCGGATTTTTAGTCCGACGCTCTAGCAATGCTAAGCTACAGGCCCTTGTTATAATCATTTCACCAACGGCAATCTTGACAGAATACGTCTAATCTTTTTATCTGATGTTGGGAAAACCCCAATAGCCATAAGTGCGTTATCCCAGGGGTAATCTGGCTCGCGAACGGCTTTATGAGGAATGTTACGTTCGATTAAAGTACATTCAATCTGCTCAAGCTCATTTTCATTACGAGCTTCTAGAACGACTGCGATTGTACCTTCTGGAAGATTGCCGGGACTAGACTCACCGGCTGCGTGTACTAGCTGCGCTGCGAGCGTTCCACGAGATAGGTCATTTCTGACGATGCAGTAATGTCTTAAATTAGTCGCCGCAAGGGCAAGGGGGGCAAGGTCGGTTGATCATTTTGTTCTCCAACGTCTTATATACATTTGCCTAAGACAACAAAGTTTCAGATATTACTTCATCATTCAATTTATTAAGCAATTCGGCATTCAATTTCTTAGGGCTGTCATGTTCAACCCACCGTTTGAACAAATCAGCTGGGGACTTAAGTGATAATGCAGAAGACTTTTGTTGGTCATCAAGATCAATATGCTCTTCCACGACTTTGTTTAATTTGATATTAGTGGCTCCCCTATCCTTTAGGGAATCTCTCATCCTAATCATTTCGTCTTTACTATAATCACGATTCAACTGCACTCTGACATTATCGCCAGAAAAACACTTATATTCTTCAATCATGTCATCAGTAATGGTGATATAATCTGGTGGTCTAGGACCTTCTATTAAATTAAGGTCGAAAATTTCTACAAATTCAATCTCTTTAGTTGCAGTATCGAAATCTATAAAACCGTGTGGGACCATACCCTCATCGAAACGAAATGGTATTGGGCTTCCTGGATACCACACGTTTTTACCAACCTTTTGGTGACAGTGAAAATGGCCAGTGAAAACTATGTCGAACTTAGAATCAGTAAAATCAACAACACTCCAATTTTTAATTAAGAAACACTCGTTTAAAGTAGCGTTGTTGACGCCAACATGAGTTAACAACACGTCTCCGTCTTCATATTGTTTTTCAATATACTCCAAAACCTTCATATAAACAGATTCATAATGGATAAACGGAACAATCCAAAAACGCTGACCGTAAACCTTGACTAATTTAATGTCGCTAATTATAGTCAAGACTTTGTTTAGAGGCTTTAGAGCATTGACTTCCCATGAATTTCGCAAAGGCATATCGTGATTGCCAGGAAAGGCAATCCATTCTTGACCAATCTGTTTTGTTTCGTCGAAGAACTCATATGCCACATTCATAACTTCGATATTATAAGTCACTCTATCGTGAAAAACATCTCCTAAAACAAATACTTTTTCGATATTGTTTTTAGCAGCGTACGCACGAGCTGTTTTCATGGCCCATAGAATATCATTCAATTTTTGCGGAATCCCGAAGTGAATGTCGGAAATAATGAGTACTCTAGACATATAGTTTAAATACTAAGTGAGGCGTTTTTTACCTTTATTTAAAGCAATTCGTTGATGGCTAAACGCTGATTTTTTCATCCATTCATTTTTTACAATTGGACGAGTTCCGTTGTTTCTAGCAGGGCCCCTAGAAGTATTGTTAATCTTGATATGGGCCGTTTGTTTATACTCATCGGAAATTTCGTATGGCGTAAGTCTTGTTGGCCCTGGATTAAATGACATGCTAGAATAAGTAGGACTAATGTCATCTTCGATCGTATCGGCTATGATATTAACGATGTCTCTAGTAGGAAAATTCGGCTCACCACCAGCCCGAACTCTATACCATTCGAACAGTTCTTCATCCGGAGTTGGAATATATACAGGTTCTGGAACATACTGCTCAGTTTCCGGGAGCAGTTCATACTTCTCTTCTGGCTTAGTGCCAAAAAATTTCCTGTACGGCCATAAAGCAGCCAGGGCTAGTTTGTTAAAAATCCAAGCCCCGGCGCTAGTAGTTTTCTCAAATAGAAAGAATGGTAATGTGAGTACAAATGCAATAATTCGTCGTAATGCATAAAGCATAATATGCCTCCAAAGGCTGTCGGACGAATTATATACTCGTGATTACTCGGGATACCTTTCCATGAGATCAGAAACAAAACGGGAACGAATCACTTCGTCAGCACCCATAGTGGCGATGCCTACATCCCTCATGCCTTCCAGACGCTCAACAGCATCTGCCAGGCCATTCTTGCCGTGAATATCAGATTGAGTCTCATCTCCCTCGATGATTACTTTGCAGTGTTCACCGATTCGAGTTAAAAACATCTTCATTTGGGCTGGGGTTGTGTTTTGCGCCTCATCGAGGATAACAACACAGTGATCTAGTGTTAGCCCTCGCATATAAGCCATTGGTAAAACCTGTACCATATCGTTTTGCTTGTAACTTTGGAATTTACGTTGACCAACAATTTTGGCCAAGTTATAAAGAACGGGCATAGCAAATGGTGCCATTTTCTTATCTAGGTTCCCAGGGAGAAATCCAAGTTTTTCATTGCATGCTACGACAGCTGGTCGCACAACAACGATATGATCATAATCTATAGTGTCTTCAAGTAAACGAGCTGCCATTGCTGCGGCAATGTAAGTCTTTCCGGTACCAGCTGGTCCAGCACAAACAGTCAGTTTATTGCGGTGAATCGAGCTAATAAAATTTTCCTGGCCATCAGTTTTGGCTTCTAGATAAACTCGACCCATTCCCTTACGGGATTTTTCGGCCAAGCTTACGCCGTTGCCATTAATTCTGTTGACGCCATTTCCATTGCTGCTGTTGTTTCGCTTTTTGCGACTTCTACTACTCATATTAAACCTCATTTGGTTTGGTTAATAGATATAATGATACAAGAAGGCCAATAATGACCTTCTTGCACTAAAATATCCACGTGATTTTGAAAGATGATGGTTTCTATCTTCTTTTGAAGGATAGCAATACGCAATGGTGATCCATCTATCGGACGAATCGGCTTTACTTTTCAAACTAAGCTCAGCACTAGCTGCGCATTCCATAATTAATTTTTGGTTAGAATCCAATTATGAATTCCTAAGTTTCTTTTCGATTTCAGCAAGCTTACGTTTTAAACGCTTGTTTTCGTCCGAAGATGCTTTAATTTGTTTAGATAATTTTTTATTGTCGCTCTTTAGACGTTTATTAACACGTTCTAACTCAATTTTAATTTGCTTTAGGCGTGAATTAGAACTATTAAGAGAAACTATAGCTGGATCCATATTAGCCACGAGTTAACTTCCTTGCTCGTAAACTAATTATCCCTAAACTATTTGGATCACATAAATCGATCCAATCGTTATCAGATTTAATGCGATGTAGCTTATCAGGCTTCCCTAATTGAACTAGGTTACCTTTAACAGCACAGTAAGCCATGCTTTTTCGATTAATATAAAAATATTGAGCTAATTGGTCGCCAGATTTGCGACTAGCAATCTCGGTATCCGCCGTGCATCCAGACTCTTCAAATAAAAGTCTAAGCATCGGAATCGCATCAAAAACCTTAGTTTTTAACATCAGAGGCACCAGGAGTCGAACCCGGAGCTGTGAGGTTGGAACTCACAATGTTTCCGTTACACCATACCTCTATGGTTTATTTTTGTACTTTAACTACCAATCGATACCTAATGTCCTAAGATAATCTTTAGCTTCGTCATTTTTAAGCACTAAGACATTTTCTGGACCAGGACCAACGATAATTTCGACGATGATCATGCCATCAATGTTGGTAATTGTGACGTATTGCGCATCATTGATTGGATCGTTAACGGAATGATATGTGGTAACGAAGCCACGATTTCCTAACGCCCGAACATTTGGTTGATTATAATATTGGGTAGCACCAAGCAACAACAGCACTACGACAAATAAAGAACCCCAAATCAGTTTGCGCATGTCTCCAATTTCCTTGTTTTAGATACAAGAAAGAATGACCCTACCGGGATTCGAACCCGGATTCCAAGCTTGAGAAGCTCGTGTCCTAACCTGATTAGACGATAGGGCCGTCTTTAACTCTCTTCATCATCTTCGTACTCCAAATCACGAAGTTTTTGCTTGATTGCCTTTCTATTCTTTTTGTGGATCCGACGCCTATCCCGCGCCTTTTCCTGACGTGCTTCTCTTTTAGTAGATTCGTTGTTTAGACGCTCTTTCCATTGGTCCTTCCATGCCTGATCAATTTCTTCCTCATCTGTCCAGAGTTCATGAGGATCCGTCTTCCTGTTGTTCATCTTTAATTCCTTGTTCTAAGATGATCTTTAAAAACCTCTCCTCTTCTGGGGGGAGAGTATAATTTGGATTTGTCCACTTACGAATTAAGACGTCTTTCACCTTTAGGTCAGTGCCTTCTACTATTGTATGCAGATACACCACATCGGTTAACCACCGTATGGTCTCCGCAAAATCGTCGTCCATCTGCCTCCCCGAGATTCGAACTCGGAATAACAGGTTCAGAGCCTGCTGTGTTGCCAATTACACCAAGAAGCATCATCGCCCGAGTCAAGCAGAGCGGGCGTTTCACCCTGATAGGATTCGAACCTATAATGTCAAGCGTCCCTAACATTCACCACATTTAAAGAAGGTCGCAAAGCTTCCCTACTGTTGTAGGCCATACAGAAAAGAGAAGCCGCCGGGGGGAGTCGAACCCCCAACATCCTGCTTACAAGGCAGGTGCTCTGCCAATTGAGCTACAGCGGCATAACAAGTGGTAAATCGATCGTGTCTTTACCGGTTTTTACAATACGGTCCGCTTGACCAGACCAAATTAGTTCTAATGCCTTCATTTGAAGATTAGAAGGGATAGTCCCAGGAGGGGCAAGCTCCCTAGCTAAATTTTCTCGACTTCCAGGCGTACTCACCATCAACATAGCTAAAATGTCGTCTGATATCGCATCAATGCCTGGCTGTCTGTGATTCGACAACCAACTCATAAGCCCATCCTAACGGAGAGCAGAGGAATCGAACCTCATCCCCTTGCGGGGACGAACACCTTAGCAGGGTGTCTCGGTGCGCCTGTCCGAATTACTCTCCCTACTTATATTTACGTGGTAAACTCTGGGGGTGGGAGTCGAACCCACAACAACCTGGTTAACAGCCAGGGACTCTACCATTGAGCTACCCCAGATTACTTAATCTTTCATCTTTCTTAATTGAACAGCAGTTGGTTTTAATCGCGTCGTTGTAGTTAACGACGGATCTCGCTTGGCGATCTTTCCTCTAAGTTCATCTGCTTTCTTTCGAAATTCGATTTCATCAGGGGACACCTCCTTAGCTTTAATACTAAGATTGCTTTTTGGTTTTACTCTGATTTTAGGCTTTATTTTAATGTCTTCTGGATCCATAATTTACTTTTTCTTTTAAAGGAAGGCTAGGGACTCGAACCCTAATGACGCCGCTCTCACGTGCCATACTAGTTTTCAAAACTAGCTCCTCATCCAGCCGGATGCCTTCCAAAAGCTGGCGACGGGACTTGAACCCGTAACCTCTTTCTTACCAAGAAAGTGCTCTTCCAATTGAGCTACGCCAGCAAGATAGAACGGACGGGGATCGAACCCGCACCCTCCCCAATACTACGATTGGGGGCTCTGCCACCTAAATCTGCCGTCCCGAAGGATTAAGCATTTTAACTAAAAGCGTCCACGCTAAACCAACAGCAAAATCTCATTTTTAACAATAAAAAGAGTGGTATTTCACTTGCGACTCCACCCGAGCCTTCAGTCTATAATCGATATATCAACTCGAAACGACTTCTGAACCCAGACTTCAACGTCTCCCACTTATTCTACTCAAGCTATTGCATCGAGCTACCGTTCTATTTGGACAGAGTCAGAATCGAACTGACACACTTCCCGATTTTCAGCCGGGCGCTCTTCCGTTAAGCTACCTGTCCCTAAATCAACTTCTTTTCTCAAGTCAACTAATTTAACCAATTTAGCAACGGCTTGATCGATACGAACATCGCACGCATATCTTGCGGGGGCGGAAAAGATCTTATTGATGATTTTCCAATCTTCCTTCATCTTGCGTTGTTTTTTGCTCATCTTTTTTCTGCTCATACTTCATGCCTCCAACTGACTCCCGCTCGATATCACCAGGGTCTAGTTCTACCCAATATATTTCAAACGCAACACAATCTTCGATAACTTCGAATTTGTGAAAATCGCCAGGAGGCACAGTTGTTTGTTGCCCTGGGCCTATGATCGTAACATCTTCTAACACCCCAGAACCGTAGTCTTTGCTGACTGTAATCTTGAGCTTTCCACTTTCAACAAAAAATCGATTGAATTTAGCGCGATGGGCGTGCCATGAACAAAAGCCGCCTTTTTTACCTTCAATACGATGGATCTCAACATTGTTTTTGCAAAACATTGGAGAAGTTTGTCCCCAAACTTTACCTTTAATATCCATCTAATCTCCAATGAGCACAGTAGGATTTGAACCTACGACTTCCTCCATGTCACGGAGGCGTTCTTCCGCTGAACTATGCGCCCTTTAATTACTGGCCCGCCGCGACTCGAACGCGAAATAAGAGATTCAAAGTCTCTTGTGTTACCGATTACACTACAGGCCATGTCTAAGAAGGGAGTCGAACCCATACTTGTCACGCACTCAACGTGATGCCTCTGCCAATTGGGCTACTTAGACTAGATCGACCTCAAAGAGAGGCCATTTTCTTGCGGAATTTTTGTTCCTTATTGCTTAAATTCTTGCCAGAAGAATCCTTCGCAAAACGCTTAGCAAGTTCACGTTCTTTCTTTTCGAAAATTTTCTTAACCTCTTCGAAGCTAACTGGAGCATAATCGAAACAATCTGAGCCAACATCCATCGCAAGACAATCATCAAGAGTTTTTCTGCCATACTTAACAGTCATAGTTCCATGAACATGACCGAAAAGATGCCAAGATCCCCGATGAGAGCCGTTCCAAGTTCGCATCGGATAATGGAGAAGAACGATTTTCTTCCCTTCAACCTTCAGTTCCTTGTAATATTGGACGCTCGCAAAGCCCTGACCCTCCACGTGAGGATCATGATTCCCACGAATGAAATGGATGTGACCATTTAAACGTGTTACCCATTTTTTGGGTCGGCTTCCCTTGCCCATGCAAAAGTCGCCTAAATGAAAGACTTGGTCTCCTGGTTTAACTACATCGTTCCACCGAAGAATCATATCTTCATTCATCTCTTCGACACTTTTATAAGGACGATCACAATATTTGATAATATTCTTATGACCGAAGTGAGTGTCGCTTGTGAAAAACGTTCTCATTTTCCACCTCTTCTTTCTTCTTTTTTACAGTGAGCAAGTAGGATTCGAACCTACGCCTCTAATTTCGATTAGAATTCTACCACCGGACCGCAAGGGTTCACAGCCCTCCGTCATTTTAAAATATCGCTCAAATTTGTGAATGGGTGGGAGTCGAACCACACCGTTTGTTCTTTTTACAAACCACCATGCCAGCCTCCATAGCTGGTCCCATAAGGGTTTTTACCATTCAATAGGTATAACAGGATTCGAACCTGTAATAAGGCGTTCGAAGCGCCTCGTGATGTCCATTTCACTATACACCCTCAATAAGCATGACAGGATTCGAACCTGTGTCCTCCTGGTTCGTAGCCAGGCGTCCTATCCACTAGACCACACGCTCATGCAATGGATGCGGGTGGATTCGAACCACCGACTCCCTGGTCTTCAGCCAGGTGCTCTTCCGCTGAGCTACGCATCCTAAATGGTACCGGTGGGAGTCGAACCCACATCCCCGAAGGGACCAGATTCTAAGTCTGGCGCGTATGCCAATTCCGCCACGGTACCAAATACTGGGTGAGGGATTCGAACCCTCTATTCCTGGCTCACAACCAGGCGTGTTTCCATTACACCAACGCCAGCCCGACGATTAATGAAGATCTTCAATAAATCCATTTGTGTAACGTTTGCATGTCGTTTGTTTACCATTGATGTGGTTTTTAACAACGTTGTGTTTCATTTGAATTGTCCTGACCTTATCGCCCCTCATACCCGAACCAACTTGCTTCTTTCGAAGTTGATCCCTCTCTTGCTTAGCCTTCTTCCTCTGGGATTTACTGAGACGTTTTTCCATCCGCTTCAAAGCTTTATCTCTATTTCTGCTCTGACTTACTCCTTCACATACATCAACTCTAAACCCAGTTTCCTTATGAGTCATCTGAATTGCAGTGTGAACCTTATTCCTCTTTTGTCCTCCTGATCCGCTTGCTCTCGTTGCTTTATAAGTTACATCTTCGTTCTTTAATTGAAGTTTTGTATTCTTAAATTCTTTCAAAACTGCTACTGTAATTGTGGAGGTCTGATACCGACCTTTTCTTTCAGTAGGTGGCACTCTTTGCCATCTATGACCGCCTGGTTCGTTCTTAAAAATCTCTTCAACTTGTTTTCCTGTTACTTGGAAAACTATTCGCCCTGGTAGATTAACAAGTTTTTTGAGGCTAAAGAGACCTCCGTACGCCTACCTTTCGGTAGATTTCGTATTGATCTTGTACCAGCATTTTCGCGTCTTTGCCGCCTTCTGCAGCTCTAATTTCGACAATCATATTGCCACCTTTCTATCCTAGGTAAAGGAATCGAACCTTTAACTCAACATCCACAATGTCGCGTGATAACCGTTTCACTAACCTAGGAAATCTCAAAAATCAAAAAACTTCCGGCACATCGTACCGGTTTACAAATTGCTTTGTAGGTGACGGGATTCCAACCCGCATCTACGGCTCCAAATGCCGCGCTCTACGCATTAAGCTACACCCATGGACACTGAAGGGAGTTGAACCCTCATCTTCCGGATTGCAAATCCAGCGCTCTCCCAATTGAGCTACAGGCCCTAGACTCCGACGCAGGGACTCGAACCCTGATCCCGTAGTTAACAACCACTCATTCTAACCTTTGAACTACATCGGAAAAATCGAAGGTCTGGGACTTAAACCCAGCTACCACTTCCTTTACATGGAAGCCGCTCTTCATCTGGCGTACCCTTCGTAAGACGGAAGTCAGGATTCGAACCTGATGAAATGGGAGATACCGTTTCACGCCACTTAATCATGCCACGCACCCGTAGCCAGGGTTAACAATTTCCTGACCCGCGCATCTTCTGCGCCGCTTTATGACCGCTTCCGTAATTCGAGGACGACGGGATTCGAACCCGCAACACCCGGCTCGACAGGCCGGTACTCTTCCAGTTGAGCTACGCCCCCAAGACGCTCATGACGGGAGTTGAACCCGCTGCCTCTACCGTGACAGGGTAGCATGCATCCGTTACACTTCATGAGCACAAAAGAAAGTTTATTGAGCATCCCGTCCAATGCTCGGTGTTGCCTCTCGACTCACCCGTTGCGCAATCACCTCTTTCAACAATTAGGTGACCTATCCCAAATCAACAAGGGATTAAGCAGGGTTTGAACCTGCGCCTCAGGCCCTTGTTAAACTGGCCTGTATGCTATCACACCATTAATCCAATCAGGAGAGCGGGATTCGAACCCGCAACCACCTCGTTCCAAACGAGCAATGCTTCCAAATTGCAATCACCTCCTGCTGTTTTTACTCTAACATCATCGTCATGCGACGCCCGATAATTTGCGGTTGTTGAATTACTTTACCCAGTTTTTTGAATTTCTCAAGTTTTGGTTCTGCATAGTTAATCGAATTTTTCCGATCACTGTGTTTTCCCCAAAACAAAACTGTCACTCGGACTTTATGTCCTTTAATGAGAAACCGTTTTACTTGTTCTATTCTAATTTGAAGATCGTGCCCTGCGATCCCTGGTTTAAAGCGTATTTCTTTGATTTTCTTGTTAAAATCTCATTTCTCTTTCCTTTTCTAATGTTAGAGATGACGAAAACAGGATTCGCACCTGTGTCAGTCCCCTCATCGTGGGACCGTGTTGTCAATTACACCATTTCGCCTAGATTAGCCAACAAACTTGAAACCCGAAATGGGTGTCCATCAACTAAATCGGGGATAGAGGATTCGAACCTCCGGCTTCTGCGTCCCAAACGCAGCGCTCTGACCAGACTGAGCTAATCCCCGCTATATTTTGACCGCGTCGAGTCATCCAGACTCGAATCTAACCACTGACTAGGCGGCTTTTAAAGGTAGTCAGCCTTCGCGATCCTCTTTTTGGAAACGGTGGGAGTCGAACCCACAACCCACTGGTTAAAAGCCAGTTGCGCTGCCAATTGCGCCACGCTTCCTCAGATGCGGGAGCCCGCAAGGGTCTCCACAACACATTCGCTACTTGGGCTTGCGGACCCAGATCAACACTAATATGCGCACCATATTTCTAAAAATGGAAGAGGCAGGGCTTTCACCTGCAACCTCAGGCCCCAATGGCCTGCGCTCTGGAGTTGAGCTACTCTCCCTTGACTGCTGACTAGCAACAACCAGCGTCTGCGAATTCAAATACCCTAGAGTCTTGATCTTCCACAGAACAACTGAAATCAGGATCTTTAGTCAACAACTCGCAAGCTGCTGACCCTCCCTCTTTGAGATACAAAACGCGAGCGCTCTCTAAACTCTCAGAAAGGATGACAATCCCGCCACCATCGTGGTAATTACAAGTTAACTTATTCACATAATCCCAAACAAACATTTTCATAACGAACTCCTATCATGGAGAAAGTCTGAATCAAGTAGTACCCCGGAATCGAACCGGGTAATGCAAGGTTGCAGCTTGCCGCCTTAGCCATCTGGCTCGTACTACATTGACCCTACCGGGAATCGAACCCGGACTTAGAGGTTGAAAGCCTCTCGTCCTAACCATTGGACTATAGGGCCATATCTGTCGGAGAGGAGTCGAACCTCTCTGCCCACATAGGGAGCTGGTTTACAGCCAGCCACGCTCACCAGAACGACGCCCGACAGATGGGCGGATACCGAATTGTTAAAGAACAAGAACTGTTCAATCGACGTGGAAGGAATCGAACCTTCGTTTAGACCTTATCAGAGTCTCGTTATAACCATTCTACTACACGTCGAAATCGATCTGGTGGGAGTCGAACCCACAACCCACGGTGTAAGAGACCGTTGCGCTTCCGTTGCGCCACAGACCGAAATTGTCATGACTCTGGCCAGATTCGAACTGGCGACTTCAAATTTAGGAAATTTGCGTTCTATCCGCTGAACTACAGAGCCGAAGGGTGAAACTAATTACTTAGTGACGTAATTGTTTCGGCGGTCGGCTTGGCATTATCAGGTTTGAGCCGCTGATAAAACCGATCCGCGATATCTTCGGGATCTTGCTCATTGCGGAGGAGTTGACCATAATACCGACCATCCGGGGACTTGCCTTCAAGCCAAATCCGGCGATCCCTAAATTGCGAGCCAAACTCACAACCCGGCAGGCGATCCTCGAACTGCTTACACAGATCCTGGATGGCTGTTGCCATGGGATGATAACGGTAATCTTTTACAAAATCGGTCACTTCAGACTCCGACAGACCAGAACGCCTGGTCGATCTATTTACTTTTGCTTAAATACGCCCAACTGATTAAATTTTATCACACAATGGACGATTTGTCAATTATTGGCCACTAGAGCCGTAGTTTGATAATGCTCTAGCTGAAGGATCAGATACATCATGGCATCCTTCCCATGACCTGTTAGGCATCCAGAAATCCTTAATTAGATAACCGCGCCCAGGAAAATGCCTCTCGAAGATCTCACGATACATTAAAGCTTCCTTAGTAAAGAAACCGCCGTCGGTCCACTTTGCCCTTCCTTTGAGAAGCTCTTCTTTATCGTATTTCTCCTCAGCTATCTCTTTAAGATAATCAACCATTCTGTGCCCAACAGCATCACTAAAAGCCGCCTTCTCCCTAAAAAGAATCTCATCAGGCAACCAATCAATTCCACGACTATTATCAAACGCTAAACGAAGAAGATGTTTCCCCATTTTGGTCGTGTTCAATTTAAGTTCTGATGGAATAGACATTACATGTCGGACAAACTGTTTATCAGCAAAAGGAACACGTGCCTCAAGGCCCCAAGCACTGATACATCTATCAGCGCGAAGAACATCATACATATAAAGCTCTTCTACTCGTTTGATGGCTTCTTCTTGAAAAGCTTTCGGAGTAGGGGCGAAATCTGTATATTTATAACCAAAAAGTTCATCACTAACTTCACCAGTCATAATAACTTTAATATCTGTCGTTTCCCAGATGTACTTGCATACCAAATACATTCCAACCGAAGCTCTGATAGTAGTAATATCCCATGTTTCCAAATGATAAATTATCTTATCTAAAGCTTCTAAAACATCATTTTCAGAAAAAAGAACTTCGTGATGATTAGATCCAATATGATCAGCCACAATTTTGGCATACTTAGTATCGATAGGATTTGTTTCAATGCCGATCGCAAACGTGTTGATCGGTTCTTCTGAACTGCGCGCGGCTATAGCACAAATGATGCTAGAATCTAAACCACCACTCAGCAAATATCCGGTTGGAACATCAGAACGCAACCTCTTGCGAACAGCGCTAACAAGGTTATGTTCAATGCCACGAACGGCTTGATCTAACGTCATTTGCGGTGCATATGACGCAATGTCTGATGAATACTTAACAAACATACCATTGTTATAGTAGTGTCCGGGGGGAAATGGCTTAACCTCGTCGCACCAATTGATTAGCGCCTTGGCTTCAGATGCGAAAGCAACTTTCCCTTCTGTATGAAATCCATAGAACAACGGCCTTATGCCAATCGGATCTCTGGCAGCAACCCATTTGCCATTAAAATTGGCGACTAATGCAAACTCAGCGTCTAGAGCGTTAACCAATCCTTCAATGCCCAATTTCAGCAATAACGGCGCTAAAATTTCACAATCAGATCCGGATTGGAAATTGTGGTCTGGCAACCATTTTTCTGTCAATTCGTCATAATTATATATTTCACCGTTACAAGCTAACCATACACCGTCAAAATAGAACGGTTGGTTTCCATCATCACGAGGGTCTTGAATGGCTAATCTATGAAACCCAATGCCACCGGCAACTCGACTATTGTCGGGTCCACGATGTTTTATTGTGGCGAAATTCAGTCTATGATATGGTATGCTACCATCGGCAGCTAGGATCCCGCACATTTAATACTCCAAGTTTTAAAACTTAGATACAGCAGGAATTGGAGCTAATGGGACTCGAACCCACAACTTCCAGCTTGCAAAGCTGGCACTCTCCCAATTGAGTTATAGCCCCTTAATGATGGACACAGATGGGAATCGAACCCACAACCTTCACCTTGCCGAGGTGTTGCTCTCCCTAATTGAGCTACTGGCCCTTGAAAACTGGCCCTTGAAAACTGACTTAGATACATTTGATTAGATGGCGTGTCCGGGAATCGAACCCGGAAGGACCTACTTATGAGATAGGCGTCGAACCACTCGACCTACACGCTAAGAACACCGTGGTTGATTTAATCTCTATTTAATCCAGGATTAGCGCAAGTGGGATTTGAACCACACGACCTTCGGGTTATGAGCCCAACGAGCTACCTGACTGCTCCATTGCGCGTCGATTTTTAATATTTGCCTAAAGAGCAAACTTACAAAAGATGAAATACACTGCACCGCAAAACCGTAATATCTCAAATGATGAAACTAACAAATTGCCGTTTCATGCATCTGATGCTCAAGAGATTGATGTAAGCCGCGCTGAAACACAAGCCAGTCAGAGCCCACATAAAACTCAAAAAGTAGCATCATTTGAAGACGAAGCATTAGCAATTATCCAGTCTATGGAAAAAGGACTCCCAAAAGGCAATGTGGAGTTAGCATCTATTTTAGGTCACGCGCCATCACAGACCGCATTGAAAAAGCCTTTAGGACAAGGGATGAGCAAACAAGAACTGATTCAGTTCTTGTTAACAGACCCCAACCTGAAAATCGAAATCGGCGTCGGTCGCTAAAAAACGGACGATAACTCCAAAATTATCAAACCTACAATAGTAATTTCTTATTGCGGAGAACACATATGTCTAATGAAATCATTCCGCCGCTTCTAACTATTCAATATAGGGGTGCTGCCGGGTCTCCGCAAGTATTCCGCTTGCTGGGTGGAACAACTCTAATCCCAGTCGGCCCACCATTACCAGGAGCTACTTATGAAACGCCAAGCGACTCAGAAACACTAGTAAACAATCGAGTAATTTCATTTCAAGATAGAGTAATAGCATGTCACCAAAATAAAGTCTACTTATTAGATGAAGGCTCAGAAACTACAGACGGTGATGATACATGGTTGCTTGTACACACTTTTACCCTAGCGCATACAACAGACAACTTTTCTAGGAAAAGCGGTATCCATAAAGTAAATGTCAACAATATACAAACATTAGTTATAATGTATTTAGATACTACGCAAAGATGGAGAATGTCTAGCTCGACCGATGGGATATCTTGGGTAGATTCCGCCTCTTTAAACATTACTACAGTAACCGCGAGTAATCCACTAGGTAGATCCTCTCTCTTCAACAATAAAATTTATATGGTTTGGGGGGATGGCGCTACAACTAGAGATATAATCGAATTAGATCCAGCATTGTTTACAGTAACATATCATAATGTTACTAGTTGGGTTTCTACATCTATAACACCAGATCTATGTGTTTTCGACAATAGATTATGGGCTATAGGTTGGAAATCAGTAGCACAAGATTTCCAACCTAATTTGGTCGAATTTGATGGAGGCACATTCGTTGAAAGAATAATATTTCCTTCCACCGTCGATCATGCAACACATGCTAATTTAAGCGGAATGTGTCTGTTCACAGATGGGGTAGAAATGTTCGCAATTATTCCAGCTGACAGCAATGCAAACCAGTCTGGAAATTTCGCATTTAAACTATCGCTGTCTGCTGGATCAGGAAGTTCGCTGACAAGCGCAGAAATAACAAATGACGTAATTCCAACATCTTTAAAGTCTCCAGTTGCTGGGCCTTTCTTTGACAATTTCAGATGGTTTGCATTCCAAGACAACCATACTAATCCAACAACTCCGTGTATTCATTTGTGGGTACAAGACGCTGATGTAATCGCTAGCGGCTCATCAGCGTATTACTTGTGGAATGGACCAAATACATTAATTGGAAATCCACCAGGGACCGGACAACTCGGGCCTGGCATAGGGTTAGCAATGCCACATGCCAAAAATGGTGGCGGCGACCGAATATGGACTTCAGGGCAAGCCAAAATTGAAATCATCGGAAGAAATGCCGCTGAAAGTGGACAAGAATTAGATTTTATGATATGGGGAAATCCAACAACGCCATATCGGGTCAGATTTTTCTATGATATCGGAGATGAAGTAGCTACTATACCAGCTACGTTACGAGCAGCGTCGTTAATAGGTGGCGGAGCAATCTTCGGCGCGGATAGTGAAAGCGATTATGTTGATATAATCGGCGCTGATGGATTGATGTTATATAGCATAATCTGGGAAACAGTGCTCGATAGCGTCCCCAAAAATCAAATTGCTACATTAATGCCGTCTATAAAGGAAATATAATGTCACAAGTTCCAACATTATTAGTAATGAAAACTAGAGGTGTTGCTGGAAACCCACAAGTATTCCGTTTACACGGCGGAACAACTCTTATTCCGGTCGGTCCACCACTACCTACTGTAGTAGAAACACCAAGTACCTTCCAATCATCATCTACTAATCGGGTAATCCAATTTGGAAGATATATTTATGCTACAGTCAGAACTGGTATTTATAGGCTTGACGAAGGTAATCCAACAGAAGGTGATGAAGTATGGAATTTAGTCCATACAATAAATGTTAATTCAGGTACTGGATATTCTCAACAATCCGGAATTCACATAGTTAACGTCGGAAAAACTCCGACGTTAGTTGTTGCTTATCAATCGACTACTGACGATAAAGTACATATGTCAACATCGGCAGACGGTTTGGCGTGGACAAATAGTGGTCCTATGAACACTGGTGGAATTACTAATACTACAGGTTGGTATAAAACAATAGTTTTTAGAAACAAATTATATATCACAACCAACAATTCTAACGTAGTTTACGACGTAATTGAAATTGATGTAATCAATAAAATCGCAACTTATCATAATGCCACATGGATGGCGGCGGCATCTACAGCTGGTGACTTTTGCGCATTCGATAATAGGTTATGGTTTATCAATTGGACTACTAGCAGCGCTAATTCAAGTGTTGCAATCGGTGAATTTACTGATGGAACAATAGTAAATCGAGGGACTGTAGTAGGCGGAGGTGGACTTCCAGATAATTCAGGGCAACATCAAAACGCTGGTAGTATGCTACTGTTTACAGACGGAACCGACATGTTCGCCATCATCCCAGGTGACAATGGTAGCGACATTGGCGGAAGCTATGCCTTTAGGTTTACTTTATCAGCTGGGCCTGGCAGTACATTGTCTATAAACGAAATTACAAGTACAACAATACCAGTATCATTACGCGCTATCCCGTTCCCCAGCAGCTTTTCTGATTATGAAGTACACTGGTTTTCATTTTTAGACAATTCTAATCCAAGTAACCCATATATACATTTATGGCATATGACAACACAAAATTTATCATATGGCAAAACCACTCATTATTTATGGAATGGTCCAAGCACTTTAATTGGGAACCCACCAGGAACTGGGCGTATTGCTTTTTCGGCAGGCATTGCATTAGTACACACCAAAAACGGCGGCGGAGAACGAATTTGGTCACCAGGCCAAGTAAATGCTGAAATCTTAAGCAGAGCAGCAGCCGATAACGGCCAAGCATTCAATTTCAAAGTTAACAGCGGTGCTGGATCATTAGATAAAAAAATTCGTTTTTGGTTTGATACAGATGAAGAAGCTGCAACAACACCAGCCAGTATTAGACCGGGGTCTATTTCAGGGGGCAATGCCACTTTTGGAACAGACAGCATTGGTGATTATATCAATGTCGAAGCAGACGATACAACCGTGTATTGTTTTATTTGGGATACAGAATTAGATAATGTCGCAGCGGCAGATTCAACCTTATTAATGCCAACGTTAGAAGAGTAATATGGGCTCTAATTTCACTCACGTAGTATTAACTTTAGATGAAAGAAAATCCGGAAACGGACCAAACTACCCACATTCTATAGACGTAGATTTTGAAAAAACAGGGTCAGGATCTAATTGGGTACATATCATAGATATACTAGACGAGCGAAAAATTGGTCCAGGACCAAATTATCCACATATTATCGATACTTTAGAACTGAGAAAAATTGGTCCAGGACCAAATTATCCACATACTATCGATACGGGATTCGACAAAATAGGTGCCGGTGCTAATTTCGTCCACTTGGTTGACACTATTTCTGGTGCGGTTGCAGTAATAGAATTCGATACAACTGCAGAGTTAATGATAGATATCAACAGGACGTTCGATGCCAACGTCGAATTTGATGTAGAATCTACAGTAATAAAACAAATTCATGCAACAGCTGAGAACACCATTGAATTCGATTCAGAAGTCGAAAAATTGCAAGGATATGCAGTTGAAGCGGAAAACACCATCGAATTCGACAGCGAAGCGGAACGAGCATCTGCAAGTTTTGTAAAAATTGTCGAAAATACCGTAGAATTCGGAGCATCATCAGAAAGTGTAAGAGTTTTCTGCAAAATAGCAGAAAACGTTATTGAATTCGACTCCGAAGCTAGTACAGGACAGAAATTCCTAGTAGAAGCAATAAATTCAATTGCTTTTGATAGTGAAGGATTTAAAGCTAGAAGTCAAGCGGAGTTAATACGCACTAGACAGACTAGGCTTGTAAACATCAAAAATCTGAGCAGTTCAATCGTAACTCTAATTCTTGTAAAAAGTCGCGGTCAGCTGAAAATAATTCCTGGTGAATCTGAGATTGTACCGCTAGATGAATTAGATTTTGGACAGGTTGCTCGTCTAAGAGGGAAATATATCATTTCCGTGGACAAAATTTAACCAGACCATTCTGCGTCATCTAACGTATGCTTAGACCCACAAGCGCCACATTCGACATTTGTATAATTTGGAGCGGCAGCAGCCCATGCATCCCTGAATGTGTCTTCATCAACGCCAGCAGTATTCTTAGCTTCGAACAGAACGTTGTTCGGAGGAGGGCAAGTCTTGCAACAAACAGTAAATTTAATCATAATTATGCCTGAACTACAGAAGCAATACCAATTTCGCTAGCGCCGCCACCACCGCCAGTTCCGCCAGCCGACGCTCCACCCGCCGCTCCACCGCCTGCTCCCCCAAGGCCACTAGAGCCAGCATTAGCAGAAATAGTGCCATTATTTGTTAGTGTTCCACGATGTTGAACATAAATTCTGCCACCAGCGCCTGCTGTACCACCAGCACCACCGCCCGCAGCGCCTTGTAAAGAAGCAGCACCCGCGCCGCCATTGCCACCGTTAGCAGAGATTCTAGCACCACCACCAACCAAGATATTTCCGCCAACGAAAATGTCCATAGCGCCGCCACCAGCGCCGCCACCGCCGCCACCAGGACTACCAAATGCAGGATCTGGAACATGTGTTCCTGGAGATCCGTGACCTACAGCAGCACCAGTTTGTGCTCCAGCAGCACCGCCTACACCAGCTATACCTCCTGGAGGACCAGAACCGCCACCGCCACCGCCAGGGCCACCAGCACCATATGTATAAATAAGAGGTTCAACACCACCACCAAGAACTAACCTTCTTGGTGTGAAAAAAGTGGATGTACGCAATGCTGGATCTAATGGAGAAGCCGATGATCCAGCTCCACCCATGCCGCCGCCATCCAGAGCAGTTCCTCGATTTAAACCGCTCTGTCCAGCACCACCGGCATTTCCTGGCGGTGATCCGCCACCGCCGCCGACGCCACTTCCTCCGGAAGCAGTAACTCCAAAAGCAGAATCGCTCTGCCCAATAAATCCTGGAAAACCAACGCCGGAAACATTGCCATTTCCACCAGCGCCAGCAGCACCACCGCGACCATCAGCATGTAATGCACCATTTACGGTTAGGTCAACAATACAACGCACAATCAACAAATCTGTGGCAGTCGGCGCTAATACGCCACCAACATCAATTATGAGACTATTATAATTCTGATCACCAGAAGTTTCAACAATAGAAGGGCTTGGGATCGTAACATCGCCTAGAACACCAGTGCCATAGTCCGGGTTGGTAGAAGCAGAAGCATTGGCACTAATAGCGTCAACAATGCTTTGTCCTTTAACAATCGCTCTTGACATGAGTCCTCTATGAGAATATGAAGCGGACACCGGGAGTCGAACCCGGACCGTCAGATTGGAAATCTGTCATGCTGCCGTTAAACACCATGTCCGCAGGTTGGGGAAATTATTCCCCAGTTTCAGTAGTAACCGGAGCTACTTCCTGTGTCTTAACAGTATCTTTTACTAACGTAACAACGTCAGCACCAAAAAAATAAGTCAGAGCGCTCAAAGCGAGAGCAACACCGACACCAACTAAAGTCTTCTTATCAAGTTTCATAATAACTTAACTCTCCAAGCGGCACATGGGATTCGAACCCATAACCTTCACGTTGGCAACGTGACGTTCTGCCATTGAACTAGTGCCGCGCAAGTGTTTAAAGTCTCTCCAGACCTTTGGGGGCCGACAAATGCCGACGCCATCCACCAGTGTAAGTTTGAAACCATTCCAGGGTTATAGCATCCTTCTATTTTTCATCTTAGGAATCTTACCATGCATAAGCTCGGCATAACAATCCCTACAATGTTGCGCAAATTTCGGCTTCCCCGAATGATGTACGACTTTAGCAGGATCACCACATGAAATACACTTTGGGCGACCCGAACACTCATCTGGATCAAGATAGGCGTACTGGTCGGATTCTTCATTTTTTGAAGTTTCCGGTTGAACAGGAGACGTCATAAACATCCTTCAGTATTTGAGAATTAGAGGACACCATATGTACGATCTGAACTTGCTTTCTGAACATTTTCCCTTCGAGGAATTCCGTCCTGGCCAACGAGAATGTATAGAGTCCATTCTTGAAGCCTTCGACAAAGGGAAAAGATTCGTGTTATTAGAAGCTCCTACCGGATCAGGAAAATCAGCAATCGGACTGACCGTTGCTAAGTACTTCGAAGACGCATATTATCTAACTATCCAAAAAATTCTGCAAGACCAACTTGCCAACGAATTTGAAAACGATAAAATTAAATGCCTCAAAGGCAGAAACGCCTACCGTTGCAATTACTGGGAGACATATATGGAAAAATATATGTCTGATCCGGCTAAAATGAAACAAATGGAGGTCGACGCCAAAGATCCCGAAATCCACAAAACGATGGCCAACCCCCATTTGCCAGCCAGTGCTGGCGTATGCATGGTAAAAGAACGTCGTAGCAAATCGGATCTCTGTTTTCCAAAAGGCAGTAGCGACTTAAAATCCAGCTTGTGCGACTATTGGAAAGCCGTTGGTCATTCAATGTCGTCGCACACCTGCATCATGAATTTCCACTCGTTCCTATATCAAACATCGGTGACTGATAGGTTCAAACCACGGAAAATGCTGATCATAGACGAAGCTCATAACTCAGAGCCTCAACTAATGGACTTCGTATCATTGACTCTAACAGACAGAGCCTTGCGAAAAGAAGGGGTTAAAATCCCAGAATTCGACACAGCAGAAGAATATGCCAAGTACTTTACTGATATTCGCCTGCCAGAAAAAATCGAAGACATGGTCCGATTGGCTCACGTCACAAGAGATTTTAAGAAAGCAGAAGAATGGAAGAAAGTTCTATTGCAATACAAAATTTTCCTCAATAACTTCGAATCCGGAGATTGGATCCCAAACTGGGAAGATAGAGGGTATTACCGGCGAGTGACTCTAAAGCCAATTTATGTAAACAAGCACGCTCAGTCCTATTTGTTCGGCTTCGGAGAAAAAGTTCTTATGATGAGCGCAACAGTGCTACAACCGAAAATTATCTATGATTCATTGGGAATCGACCCTAAAGAAGCTTTTGCTTATAGAATGAAAAACAGATTCCCAGCTGAAAACCGTCCGATCTATTTCCAACCAGCGGGTAGCATGGCATATCGGAATAAACGAGAGACGATGCCAAAACTTCTCGACTCGATCGAGTCGATCTGTGCTAACTATTCTGATAAAAAAGGAATTATTCATACGCACAACTTCGAAATTTCGAAGTACATCATTCAAAACGGCAGTAAAGCACTAAAAAAGAGAATCTTCTTCCAAGAAAATTATTTCTCCAAGGAAGAAATGCTTAAAAAACACGCTAAATCAGAAGATGGTATCATTGTCGCACCAGCTATGCACGAAGGGCTTGATTTAAAAGATGATCTTTCCAGATTTCAGATCATCTGCAAAGTCCCATATCCATCGTTCCAAGACAACGAACAATTAAAAATTAGAATGCAGTTATCGCAAGATTATTATAATTGGTTGACTGCCCTAAAGATTGTACAATCATATGGCCGAAGCATTAGAAGTACAGAAGACTGGGCAGATACTTATATCTTAGACGAAGATTTTAGTCGTTTTAAGAGAAACTGCATGAAACTTCTGCCAAAATGGTTCTTAGAAGTTATCCAGTAATTTAATATGCAACACCCAGCGGTGCAGTGATATCAAATCCGTTGCCGAATTCCATAGTAAACGTACAAGTTCCAGTACCCACAACGCAGTTTGTAATGTCGACAGTGTGTGCTCCAGGGCCGATTGGTGTACCATCGCCCTGTCTTGTAATCATTAAGCCAACTGGAATGTTGAATCTAAGTCCAACCTCAGTACCATCAGAAGCCGTCCATGTAATGCCAGTTTCAGAAGCTAATGAGAATGCCGATCCATCGCCACCACCAAATTCGAAGTTCATAACTGCATCATCTGGAATAGTGAAATCTGTGGTAAATGTGAACCGGAAAGATCCAACTGCTGGAGTATCTCCGGCAACTGCCGATACGGTGAATGTACCCTGAACGAAAGTAACTGATGCGTTGGCGGTTGGGGAAAACGTTCCGTTAGTAAAACCGTTGACAGTCTTAACGCCAGGAGTCTGCGAAACCATACCCAAAACAACTTGGCCTGAAGCGTTGGTGTTTTGAATACCAGACGGTGTGAACGTATTGTTTAGACCAGTCGAGAATGTATCGACCAGCATGTCCGGAGTTGGGTTGCCATTCGCATCGACCAAAGTAATAGTGACGGTCTTAGAATCGGTTTCATCTGTAATGACAGTCCCAGCGGGCGCGGCGACTGAAGAACCAGCATCGACAGGGGCACCAGCATGGAAATCGGCCATTGATACGTCTGTAACAGCACCAAACCCGCTAGTTACATTGGCCGAAAAAGTTCTTGTGACGGCGGCTCCACCTGGGGCAGAACCGGTCTGAGTTGTTGAGATAGTGAACGTTGCTTCCCCGGCAGCATTTGTTACTGCTGGTGCAGAAACAGTATCTGCGCCTACTGAAGAAGATAATGATACCGTTTCGCCAGCTACCGGATTACCATGAGTATCTCCGACAACAACAGTAACACTATGAGTCTGGACACCATCGGCTACAACGGCGACCATAACTCCGGAAGAAATATCTGGTTTAGCACCTGCACCACCAGCTTCCCAAGTAGCCATATCAGTAGAATCAACAGCAATCAACATCTCGGGCAATCCAGCGCCATCAGGCGTGCCAAGATCAGAAATGATACCAGATGCTGTCGCTACCTTAGTACCATGACCACAACCTCCCGGAAGCGGATCTAGAACATTAGTACCATCTAAAAGATCTGTAGTACCATGCCAGTGATCAAAAGCACAAGCGTCTGGAGGAGAAATGCTCATAAATGGATTTCTACCTAAATCAAATTCGCCATAATTGAATGGGGCGTAATTCCCGCCAATCTGAATAACCGGAACCAAAATGATACTTCCACCCGTGCTTGGAATTGCGGAGGTCACAGAAGTACCGCCATCAACAGCTACATCCGGCAACGAAGTCGGGCTAAAGGTATCGGATGTTGCACCACCAGAGACACTAGCCTCAATAGTAGGTTGGTTACTAACCAGATTGTCTAAAGTTAAGTTATTGGTAGCAATACTGGATCCGTTAGTAACGGAAGTTGCACTATCCAAAACAGCCACGCCGCCAGTTACAGCCCAATCTACTGTTTCTCCAGAACCCACAGGGTTACCAAACTGGTCTGTAACAAAAACACCCATGGCTGATCCAAGAGCACCACCAACAACTGCTGATTGGCCAGTTCCACTACTAGTCGCGACATTATCCGGAACATCCGGTAGGGGAACTAGCGAGGTAAATTCGTAAGTACTAACGCCACCACTTACACTAGCCTCGACATCCGGCGCGTTACTAACCAAGTTATCTAAAGTTAAGTTATTTTCCGCGATTCCAAAAATGTCTGTGACCGATGTAGCACCGTCTAGAACAGCCGCACCATTCGTGACAGCCCAATCAACAGTATGCCCAGATCCAACAGCATTCATAAATTGGTCTCGAATAAACACTCTCATATCAGAGAAGAGAGCACCACCAACGGTACCACCATTGCTATCTCCAGTTAGCAGCGCGACATTGACTGGAACATCTGGCGTTCCAGTAGCTGGGAAACCGACTGAGCCAGCAACTGGGAAGCCGCTAACGGTAGCCTGTAAGAAGTTAGACCCTGTCACTGTACCCAATTGCCAATCAGCAATCGAGGCAATACCAAAACCATTAGTGAGGGAAGAAGCTGTTACACTACCACCGCCCATGGTAACATTCCAAAGAACTGTAGCGCCAACAACGGGCAATAGCCCAGCATCAACAACAAGAACTTCTAACGCGATACCAGGAATTTGGTTAACCACCTGCATCTGACCACTGCCAGCAACAAGGCTGATATTATCAGGCGTTCCAGTCATGGGAGTTGCGGTCGCCGTAAAGCCAACATCTGGTAGCGCCCCGAAAGACGCTTCAGCAGTTCCAGGACCAACACCAGCACCCATAGTCCAAGTAGCAGAAGCTTCGCCCATCGAGTTTGTCAATGACGATGGCGTAATACTACCAGCCCCACCACTTACTGCCCAATTAACAGATTCTCCAACATTATAGTTCCCAAAAGTATCCATCAATCGAACTACTAACGGGGATCCGAGGGCAACAGAAACCTGTGCGGACTGCCCATCACCGCTGACCAAAACCATAGAAGTCGGAACGTCCGGATCTCCAGTGGCTGTGAAACCAACGGATCCAGATAGAGGGAAACCACTTACAGTAGCTTCCAAAGTGTTAGAACCAGAAGCAGTACCTAACTGCCAATCTGCAATCGAAGCGATTCCAAAACCATTGGTTAGGGAAGAAGCTGTAACGCTACCGCCACCGCCAGTTACGCCCCAAAGGACCGTAGCACCAACGACAGGGTTCAACGCACCATCGACTACAAGAACTTCTAACGCAGTGCCAGGAATCTGATTAACGGTCTGAGACTGCCCATCACCGCTAATGAGACTAATATCATCGGGAACACCGATCGCCGGGGTAGCAGTCGATGTGGCTTGAATAGTAGGCACTCCAGAAACCACGATAGCTAATTGTTGAACCCCAACTGCCAAACCAGTAGTCCAAATTGTTTGAGCAAACCCGGAAGAGTTCGTGACGGCCATAACAGGCGCTGCAGAACCAAAGTCTGGGATGAAGGTAACGTATTCTCCTTCTACTGGGTTGCCATATTGATCTGTGACCAAAACGACGATCGGAGATGGCAGCGGGTTCCCAGCGACACCAGATTGGCCGTTACCACCGGCAACACCACTTGTAGATGCAGGACCAGCCTCTGAGGTCGCCCCCGTTGAAATAGATGGATTAGATCCGCCTACAACTTGGGCGTCGATTGACTGCCCACCGATGCCAGTTGGCAAAGTCCAGATGACAGAAATTTGTCCATTAACATCTGTGATGCCCATGACTGGCGTTACTGTGCCTGATGACGGCACAAAAGTGACGGAAACTCCAGAAGCCGGAACTCCTTGACCATCTGTGACAAAATAAATGATAGCGTCAAGATCTTCACCAGCAACACCAGTTTGTCCACCACCACTAATGATAGAGATAAATTCTGGGAGACCGGCAAAACTTGGTGGATCCACGAGCTGAATTGGTGTACATTCGTCAACAAATTCGCTGCCCATATAAATCATGGTCATGCAACCATAGCCAGCAGCGATGCCGCCTTCAGCAATAACCTGATTTACATCTTCTCCAAATTTCAATTCAGTAAGAAGAACTCCACCAGCAACACCACCACCTATCATGTTTTCAGCGAAAACACTATTGGCATTTTCACCAAAAGCACTAGCATTAAGTTCAGAAATGATATTGACAGGAAACAATTGACTTGGGACTGGATCGCCTAAGAACAAGTTTGTAGAATCTTGGTCGTCAATAATCACTAATCCAGGAGTTTCTGGGTCAGCAATGGAAGTTCCTGGACCGCCGACTACAGTTGTACCCGGATCTTCCGGGTCCAAGCGATTACTACGAGCAGAAACAGTTAATCTATATCCACGGCAGTAATCAACACCAGTCATATTGACCATTGAAGTGATCTTAAACGTTGGAGTAGTTGTAATGCTAGGCGGAACTTCAGTAGGAGGAGTCATGCCTGGGATGTCTTCTGGGACTATCTCGATAGGAACTTCTTCAATTGGCGGAACGATCGACGGCGGCATCTCCTCTTCAGGAGGCACAGAAGAAATAGGAATTCCTACATGAATAGTTGTACTAGACCATTCATCATCACGAACTTTAATTTTAGGAACCTGGCTACTAAAGCCTGTTGTAATATCATCGGCGAACGCATAAGTTCCTGGACCAAACGGACCATCTTCTTGCTCACCAGCAACCATAGTGTTGAACAACAATTGATTATTGCCAATTTCAACGCTTGTATTATTTTGTAGAGGATCGTGCACCAACGGAGCTTGAACATTTGTTGGAGATTTTAACAGAGATCCCGGCGCGGCATCGCCAAAACTGATAATAACTCGGCCATCGCCAACTGCACTCAAAGTAACATTATCTAAGTTATACTTAATAGCATAACTTCCCTTACCCAAAGCACCATCACTAGTGATAGGATTGCCACCGACTACATCGACCATGGGAGCGAAAGACGGAGCTGGAGGAGGAAGAACAGCACATGGCGGATCTACCACATCTGGAATAGGCGGTTGAATAGGAACTACGACCTGTACAAAGTCACTATCTCCTTCACCCCCACCGCCTTCGCCAACCGTTTCACCTGGTTGTGGAGCCGGTGGCTCACTCTCCAAAATAGTCAATTGAGAACCGACCTGAAAAGTGACAGATGTCGGAATTTCAGTAGTTTCAACAATATCAATGCTAGAGATCGTACCAGTACCATCCGGGTTTTCGATCATAAACGTCGCGCGGACCGCTTCAGCATCGACGAAAGCACATCCTTCACGCTCGAATATCGCACCACCACAAATATCAGGGTCGAAATCTAACGAAACCGTAATCTCACCATCGCCAGCTAATTTAACTTCTGCACAGAATTTGTTTTCACTCCCATCAACAACTGATTCTACAGTAGAAAGAGCCTCAGATTGAACTTCAGCATCGGGAATTCCACTTGACTCTTCTTGTGGCAGAGGTGGAACAAATTCACCTTCAGGGACATTATCATTAACTTCGATTCCCTCGCCAGCATCTACTTCGCCAGAATCATCAAACTGAGGGCCGATAGAAATGGCCGGATCAGAAAGATCAACTGCATTTTCAGGATCTGTTAAATCGATTGGAGGCATAAGGAAAATGCCATCTTTAACACCACTGAAGATTAGATTGTCACATTCACATATACACGGAACGGGAAATGGGATTGGAGCCTTTGGAGACCCCGTAATGCCACATGGCTGATCGCCAACATTTGGGCAGAAAAAGAAATCTTCCTGGCAACACTGCTCAGGAGGTTTAGGAGTTGTAATGATAGAAAATAAATAATTCGGATCAGTCTGAGTGAACCAATTGAAACGGTACTGAGACCATCTACGAGCCTGAACGCAATCCCCAGTAGGCGTCCATAACGGAATCTCTAATGGAGGAACGACATATTCTTTAGGTGCGAATTTGAAAAAACCAATGTCTCTAGCATCAGAAATAGAAAATTTAGCGCCAACAAACTCATTAGTAATGATATTGTCGACAGTATCGCCATTAATAGCTGCTAAATTAGCGACAGGAACTTCCTCAAATAAGGCATTCTCAAAGATTACAATGTCGTCATTAGCTGCTGCTTTTCGTAGTGATACCACAGCTTGAGTACTTCGGACAGATGGGTCCTCTAAAATCTGTTCAATTACTTCAACAAACCCTGAACCAGCAGAACCTTGATCACCCTTGGCCCCACGCTGACGTGCTTTATACCGCCAACCGGCCAGATCAGATCCTTCAATAGTTATAGAACCGAAGAAACGCTTGCTAGTAGACTCATAGTCAGATTCGAAAGTAGTGACTTCAACGTTCAAACTAGCGTCATTAATAATAATGGAAGGAGCAGACCCATCAATTGGATGCAGTATTTCTATTAGAATTGCGTCATCATCGTCTGGGCCAAAAAGTCTTAAGGAAATTGGCGTCTCGATTGGAGTCTCTACCGTAGCATCCCAAGAAAACGCACCGTCTGTAGTTCCAACAGGAAGTTGGAAAACTTCCGCCGCGCCTGGCATCCCCGAAGTACCGGTATCACCGACTTCTCCAACAACACCTTTAGGGCCAACGCAGCAGTTACGAATTAACTTCTGGTAAAGACGACCCCTATCAATTTCAATTCGTAAACGAGTTTGGATTTTCTCCGGTTTGATGATCTTGCCGCGATCACCACCAAAAATGTTGATATTTTCTGATTTTACAATAAATGTTAATTGTGTATTAGAAACGATCTCATAATTTCCATGAATCGTTTCTAGAAACAGCCCAGCCCATTCATCGATCTGAATCGGAACATTGATAGACATCGTGATTTTAGCAGTACCGTCACCAAGATCAGCAATACGAGCAACAATAATAGATGCCCTGACTTCTTTAGGCTCAGAAGTCCGTTCCGGCGCGAATTTAATAAGATCGTCGCCGGAATGAAACAAGTAATAATATGGGTCTTCTACGTCAGTAGCCAACTTGAACTTACTGAAATCGAAACCTTGTTCAATTAGCTCTTGTAGGAGAGCTAGCTTACGATATAATTCTGGCGAAACCAAACCGTCTGTAGTAGGATCGACGATTTCTGGAACAGGTACAACACCAATGTTTACCCATTCTCTCTTTTCAGCGTTATATTCATATATGATACCACTGCTGGTGATAACTTGATCACCATCTTTGTTGCCAAATGAAGGCAGTTTTGGTTTGAATGTAGGGTCGGCCATCAACCTTATATTTACTTAAGGATATGTGCTGTGCCTTCACGTTGAGCAGAAGGGGTACGGCGTTCAACCCGCAACACATTATCCATACGCTTATTATGCAGATCTTCAATACTACGAACTCCCATATCTTGAAAGGAGTATTGAAGAGCGCACTTAAGATAAAGCATTAAATCACCAACGTTGCCCGTAGGCTCTACAGTTGTGCTAACGCCCTGGGCCACTACTTGAGTTCCATATCGGCCATTGCCGCCGCTCGTTAGAACTTCTTTACTAGCCATTCCGCGATAAACTTTTCGATGATTTTCCCAACCAGGAGCCTCATTACAACCAGCCACCATACTGCCCATCATGACAGTACTAGCGCCAAGAAGTAAAGCTTTAGCGATATGACCAGAATTTTTAATGCCGCCATCAGCAATAACAGGGACCCCAGCCTCTCTGGCCACCCTAGCACAATGATGTACTGCAGTAGCTTGAGCACGACCAACGGCCATCATTTCCTGGGTAGTACAAATGCTACCCGGACCCATTCCGACTCGAATTGCGTCAGCTCCGGCAGCGATTAAACCGCGTGTCTGATAACTAGTAACCACGTTACCAGCGATAACGTCAACGCCAGGGAAATTATCTTTGATATACTTAATGGTATTAAGCTGGAAGAGAGACCAACCATGAGCAGCATCGATAAGAACAACACGAGCCCCCGCATCAACCACAAGCCCAATCCTATCACGATCATCCTCCCTAGTGCTAACAGCCGCTCCGACTAACAAACCACGACTTTTAGCCACAATAGAAACTTCTATAGCTTGCTCTTCAGCAGTCAAATTACTATGGATAATGCCAACACCACCAACTTCGCCCATACCAATACCCATACTAGCGTCGGTTACCGTATCCATAGGACTGCTAATGAAGGGAAGCTCGATCTCGATGTTTTTAGTTAGTTTGGTTTTGAAATGAACTTCTTCTCTAGGAAAATCGACAAAACCTGGAAGAACGATGAAATCGTCATAGGTAAAACCAGGTGCTCCATTCTTAAAAAGTTCACTTATTGAGTTACCATCTTGCATATCGCCCTCCCGCGCCCTAAATAGAAAAGCTAGTACCGCAACCGCAAGTACCAGAACTGTTCGGGTTGTTAAATACCAAACGATGACCAAGATTCTCTTCTACTAAATCGACAGACATACCGTCTAAAAACATGAGAGATTTTTTATCAACAACTATTCTCACGCCTTCCGACAAGAAGACCTTATCATCCTTTTTAGGCAGTTCGAAAACGCGAGACGCATGTTCCATCTCTACCCCATATTCGAACCCGGAACAACCACCACCAGTTACATTAAATCTCACCCCGCCGAGGGGGGAAAGTAGCTTGGCTTTAATGAAATTCGCTGCTGCTTCTGTAAGTGTTACCATTTATGTTAGATACGGGGTGGGGAAAAGTCGTATCTAACGTATGTTGCGAGTGTCCAATATGCTCAGTGACATGAGAAATCCAAGTGGGATAGAGGCACCAGGTTCATTTTAAGGTTTTGGCCTGGCCAGTATACTGGTTTACCCAGTCATACCCAACCTCCATAGTGGAGGAAACTAAAGCAAAGAGCAATAGTTCATTTCTCGGTTTTATTACAACAAATCAACGGCTACGGCTGTTGGTGATCCCGACGTACTATGACAATTTTAAACTACAACAATAACATGAGCCAAAAAGCAATTAAAGCTAAAAATCAGCAAAAAGCAAAAGGTCCATATATCTATCAAAGTATCTGCGAATGTTATAAAAAGTCAAGAGTTAGCGCAAGCGTCAATATAAAATTGTTGGGATGTGTGATGAGAACAGAGATGGTGGGGGTCCAACACGGCAACGTGCTCTGGATAAGAACGTTACGAGCGTTCACGTCATTCTGCCTCCACTTGGTAGGACTGCCACATATAAAGGCAAGCCTAATGTGCGATAGTGATCAAGAATTCATAAACAGAAAAACGCTAGATGCTGTACGGTCTGAAAAGCCACTCGTCACTGCCCAAAAGGTAGTGGTGTCTAGTAGACCTGTGGATGGGATTCTTAACTCCATTAATTATAGAGGGAAGTCAGCTCGTGGTTTGGACGCCATGGGGTTATTAACAGGTTCAGTACTTCGTTAATTCTGATTCTTCTTTTCTCTCTTATTTATTGGGGCGTCACTGGGGAAACCTTTGTATCCAAACAATAAACACAATTAATTATAATAACTTTCTCAATAAATACATAAATAACACTGAAAGGCATTTAGCCATTTCAAACGTATTACAGAGGTTGTTATGGCAAGCGGATTATTCAACATCGTCAATGTTATTAATAATGGGGGATTGCCCTCAGCTTATACCCTAACGACATCATCCATAGCTGGGATCGCATTAAACGACCACATCGGAGCGCAGCTAGCAGGCGGAAGAGGATCAGTTTACAAGGTTAGTAGCATTATCGGGCCTACAACCATCATCGTAGAAGATCTCTTAACAGAAGGCAACGACGGCAGCGCCGAGTTTGGCCCCCCAGCGCTCGGTCCCGCATCTTTTGAGACTCCGGAGCCTAACAAAGGTTTATCACAAATTCCGTTTGGGTCCCCAGGTTGGGACGCTGTAATTCGCAGAAATTACGCCGTGTTAGATGTCACTATTGGCACTACCGGCCCAGAAGGTCCGGCGGGCCCTGTAGGAGTTGGTAACACTGGCGGAACTGGAGTCGTTGGCCCTACTGGCAACTCTGGGACCACTGGACCTACTGGTGGCGGAATTACTGGTGGTACGGGCGGCACCGGAGGGACTGGAGGCACCGGAGGGACTGGAGCTGCTGGTACAAATGGGACGGATGGGACTACCGGACCAACGGGCGCTGGCGGAGATACTGGGCCGACAGGCGCTGGGCCTACAGGAGCTACTGGTCCCGCTGGCGCACCAACTGGCACGACAGGCCCAACTGGTGCAGATGGGACTACTGGACCAACAGGCGCAGATGGCATCACTGGCCCTACCGGAACTGTAGGTATCACCGGCCCGACAGGTGCAGATTCAACTGTCGTTGGTCCCACGGGCGCTGATGGCATCACTGGCCCTACCGGAGCAGATTCGACCGTTGTTGGTCCAACCGGAGCTACTGGAGCTGGTACTACAGGTCCTACTGGAGCAGATTCGACCGTTGTTGGCCCAACTGGACCAACTGGCGCACAAGGGACACAAGGCATCCAGGGAATTCAAGGCATCCAGGGAATCGTTGGTCCCACAGGATCAGGCGCTACATCTCTTAGCATCAGAATCATTACTGGCGATACTACATTGTTGTCTAGTGACGATGTCATTATTAATCATACTACGGCTGGTTTTAGTACAACTGTTACGCTTCCTAGGGCTAATACCATGCCGGTTAAGCAGTATTATTTTAAAAACGCGAATAACCAAATCAATCCTGCAACCACAACTCTATTGGGTCTGGTTGTTACAGCCGGTGATAGAATTGATACAACTAACCCATTGTTGACAGCTTGTAGCTTAAGAACTGGAAGTGGTGGGGCTAATAACGGTACAGCAGGCGTCATTCTAATACCAGATGCTGCCAATAATAGATGGTTAATCTTCGGCAATTACGATCCTAGGACCAACATCGGTACCGCTGGCGCACATGCTGGCGCTAACCTAAATTAAAACCGTACGTAGATATTACAAATCGAGGGTTTTAACATGAAAGTTACCACACGTCAAATTCTTAGCTCGGTCGAGCCCTTAAACAAGCTTATTAACGAAAAGCTTCCGGCTCGGGTTGCGTTTCGCGTAGCTCAAGTATCTCGTCAACTTGATAACCACCTTCAGGATTATAACAAGACGTTAGTTAAGTTGCAACAGGAGCATTGTTCTAAGGACCACGAAGGAAATATGGTCAAGGATGAACAAGGCATCATTAAATTTGATGATCGAGAAGCTTTCCAAAAGGAACACGAGGAGCTTCTCGAATGCAACGTAGAAGTTAATGGAAAGCCATTGAAGCTAGATCAGTTATCTTCTGTTAAGTTAGAACCTGTTATTTTCTATCATCTTGACTGGTTTGTACAGGAATAATGCGTTTCTCAAGTGCTCGGTATCTAAAAAATAAAGGAGCGGAGCACTTGATGTCCAAAAAACGAGCGACTCACCTGAAAATCGATACTAATGATGCCCAGGTTGTAGCTAAGTGGTTCGAATTTCAAGAAAAAAATCATCCAGAAGACAAATCAACATCTATTAAAGACCAAGATATTGAGTTGTTAACTTCTATAAATAGATGCATTGACAGAATCCAATCTGAGCCAGACAAATGGTCGGCCATTAAATTAACTCCGAAATATTGTCAGATCGCCTTGGATTGGTTCCAAAACATACCAGAGTGTGTAGCAGACAAGCTTGATGCTGATATTCATGCTCAATTGGGGTTATTTTTAGATGAGTATTACTCTGGCCCAGACCAAATTGATCTCTAACGATGAAGCTGCAGAACTTTTAACTGAAGCTTTGGAGCAATTTAAAGACGATAATGGCAAAATTGATGTTGCCGTAGCAGCAGCTACGATATATGAAAATCCACTTATCCTCGAAAATCCCGGAACGTGGCGTTGGCAACTAAAAGTCATTGAAAACGCTATTTCATGCCCAACTGCGTGCCATCATCATTATCGTCTCTGGGAATGGCTCGGGTTTAAGAAAGTTTTGGCATTCGAGCAAATTGCTGATTAGTATCTAAACGATATGTCTGAATCAGTAATTGAAACCGCAGTCAACATCACTGAGCGCGAACGGAAGGAAGCTAATGTATCCTTCCCCGGAGCTACAGAGTTTGTTCATCTACATAACCATACGCTTTTCAGCCCATTAGATGGGATTGCAACGCCGGACGAATATTTCAGTGCTTGCGCTCACCTTGGCAATCCAGCATTTAGTATTACAGACCACGGTAGCTTGGCTAACATTCCAGATGCTTATTGGGCTGGGAAAAAGCATGGAGTAAAATTCATTCCTGGATGTGAGATTTACTTCTCCCCAGCGTATCCAGAGCTTAAAAGATTGCAACAAGACCCAGCGTTCAAATTGGGCGCTCTAAGACCGGATTATACAAAAACCGCTTTTACTGTTGAAGACCTCGATAGTGAGGAGAAGTACTCCGATTTCCGCCGCCAACGACACTTGTCCGTTTTAGCCATGAACATGGTTGGTTATCGGAATCTGATCCAAATGACTACTGAAGCGTGGGCTGACGGATTCTATTATAAACCGAGAATTTGGTTTGAAAAAATCGAAAAGTATCACGAAGGTCTAATTATTCTCTCCGGATGTCTAAATGGTCCGATTTCTCATGCTCTACGGCGGGCGGAGTTTTGGAAAAAAGTAGAAAACAAAGAAACTACACAAATCACTCGGCATTTTAGAAAACAAAAGATGACGATCGATCTAAACATCACACCAGGTGAAGCCGCTATTAGGCGAAAGAAAAGCCAAAAAGAAGCTATAGACTGGGTTATTAAATTTCGTAATTTGATGGGTGACCGTTATTATTTAGAACTACAAATGCCTGGAGACGAGATTCCGTTCGGTAAGGAAGCCTTTAGACAGACAGCGCTAATTTCTAAAAAACTTAAAGTCCCGGCTGTAGTAACAAACGATTGCCACTACTTAGAAAGACCAGATTTTAAAGTCCAAAAATGCATGATGGCAATTGACCAAGGTTTGTCGATTAATGACCCAAACTTATTTCATGTAAACTCGGACGAACAATTCTTCAAGAGCAGGGCTCAACTTAGAAAAACTTATTTCGACGGTGGTTATAACAATTTTCAAGAACCACACTTATTTGAAGAAGCTTGTGATAACACTGTAGCTCTTGCGGAGCGTTGCTCTGGATTCAAGCCAGATCTCAACCCCAAATTGCCATCAGTCCCAGACGCCAATAACAAAATCCGCAAATTGGTTTATGACTCCCTTAAGAAGAGAGGGTTGTGGGACAATCAAGATAAATTCGTTGTCGACGGTAAGTCAGTAACATATAAACAACAGGCTGATATTGAATTAGAACGTTATACCGAAAAAGGGTTCGCTTCTTATTTCTTAATCATTAGGGATTTGATTGCTCATTCTAAAAGTCAGGGATGGGATATTGGGCCTGGTCGAGGAAGCGCTGGAGGGTCTCTGGTGTGTTTCTTGCTTGATATTCACTCGATCGACCCATTAGCGTGGGGTTTAAGTTCGGTAAGATTTATGGGCGACAGTCGCGGTGGACGATTACTAAATATCAAAATGGAGTAATGATGAGTATTGAATGTAGATTCTGTGGTAATAAGGTTCATGATAGTAACTGCCCAAAGGCGTTTAGTGCCAAAGACATAAAAGTTGTCACTACTGCAGAAAAAGTAACTGCTTTATTGGATCTGGTTAAAGAAGCTTTTCATTCTTATCAGATGTATTTGCAGCTTTCCGGCGTACTGTCTACGCCAGGCGCTAAATTAGCGTTATTAAAATGGCCAGATATTGCTCAGACAGCAGTGTTTTGTATTTCTAGTCCGACCATAGACAAACTGGCTATTTTAGAACAAGATTTATGTATTGCGATCATTGCTCCTATTGAAAACATGTATGATTCAATGGTCGAACGTTTAGAGCAGTTGACTGGCAAGAAACCCGCTGGCGTCGAAGATTTTGGCAAACTAATCGTAAATAAGGCGTTTAAAGATCCATGTGGTCTAAAAGGGGAAATGATTTCAGAGCTTAACAAGATGTTTGTTACTTTACAAACAATCACTGGAATCGAATATCCCGAGATTAAAGGAAGAATATAATGGACGCTACAATTGTTGGATACGCACCTGTTGGTAAAACCGCTGCTTTCGCCGTCGACATCGATGGAAAACACCAGAGGGTTGTTCCCCTAAACACTAAATCTAAACATCAGGCCGAATTAGCTGGCATTAAATATGTCTTCCAAGCCATTGTTGATAAGAATGTCGATCTTAACTTAAAGGTTACTGTCGCCCATATTCCAGGAATGTTTAAAAAAGATGAGGCTGGCCTCTTCTCTAAGAGGAAGAAGCCCAATAAGCTTGTGGATGAGGTGCGCGGTTTAAGCACTCAGTTTGCTTCTTTCTCGATCGAGAAAGCTTCTGCTGAGTCGATTGGTGTGCTTAAAGAAAAAGCTAAATCTGCCTGTATTTAAGTGGTATGGCTGTTAAAACATGGGCTGACCTCGCCAGAAAAGCGATTATTAGCTGTGCACAGAAAAAACTGGGCACAGAATATAAAGATCGACTAAAGCGAGAAATAAAAGAAATCACCAAACAAGGTGCTAACAATTATTGGGTTAGGCTCTACAACACCGGCCAAAAATTTGAGCACAACAAAAATGGTTTAGTTTTCCCTTATCTATTAGACATGACACCAGTAGACCCGGTCGAATCGGAAATCGCTCACATTACGCGATTGGATCCAGAATTCCCGGACATCGATATTGACCTACTGCCGATCTCTAGAGATCCTATTAAAGCGTTCGCTGAAAAGAAGTACGGCACCGAACACGTTTGTAACGTAGGGTTGTGGCTTACTTATAAGGCTAGATTAGCCATCCAAGATTCAGCGACAGTTCTTGGACATAACCGACACGAAGCGATCGCAGCCCTTAAAGATCTCCCGGCAGAATTCGACGACATGTCGTTCAATGATGCTTACGATGAGTTCGAATCATTTAAAAAGTATTCAGATGATTATCCAGAGGTAGTCCACTTAGCTTATCGAATGAAAGGGAAAATTAAATCTCAAGGGAAGCACGCTGGTGGGCTAATTATCTCATCAGTTCCAATTAGAGACTTCGTCCCATTAACATTCATTGGAGCCAAAGGCAACAAGCAATGGACTTCGGCATGGACCGAAGGGATGGCTGCGTCTCAGTTGTCTAAGTTCGGGCTGGTAAAATTCGACTTACTTGGCCTACTAAACTTGGCCTATATTTATGACGCCAAAAAACTAATTGAAAAATCTAAAGGGATTAAAATTGATTTCGACGAAATCAATCCCCTGAAAGACTTGGCTGGCTGGATGACTCATTCAGATGGAAAAGTCGAGAAAATTCTTCTAAACGATCCTAAAGCTCTAAAACGAGCTAACGATGTAAAATTGGAATCAATTTTCCAATTCGATACTGACCTGCAAAAGAGCATTCTAGAAAAGGGCGGCACAAAGTCGTTCATGGATCTAGTCATTTATAACAGTCTTGGGCGTCCTGGGCCTTTGCCAATGGTCGATGTCTACATTAGCAATCGAGATAAAGACAATTCTTGGAAAAAACGCTTACACCCTAAGATGTTTGATATCTTGGAAGAGACAAAAGGCGTACTGACGTTCCAAGAACAGCTTCTGCGAATTTGGGTCGAAGTGTGTGGATTCACCATGCCTGAGGCCGAAGCCGCCCAGAAAGCTGTCAAGAAAAAGAGAATGGAGATTCTAGACGAAATCGGTCCCCGAGTCATCGAAGGTGCCACAATTCTATTAGGGAAAGACGTAGCAGAAGAATTGTGGAGTAACATGGTGTCTTTTGGTCGTTACTGTTTCAATAAGAGCCACGCCGTCGGATACACCTTAATCGCTTATCGGTGCTTGTGGCTTAAGACCCACTTTCCCGCTGAATGGTGGGCAGCAGTATTATCTAAGTGTCCCAACCACAAGACTTTACAGTTCATGGGAGCTGCCAGAGCCGAAGGTATCAAATTTGGCTCTATTAACGTCAACCATCCGACAGCAGAATTCTCGGTAGAGGATGATAGGGTTATTCCTGGAATTCTTAGTGTTAAAGGAATCGGGAAGAAATTTGGTAAAAAGCTTGTAGACGAAGCTAAAAATGGCAAATTCAACAACTTTGATGAATTCGTGGAGCGTGTTGGCAAAGACAAGACTGCAATCGAAAGATTGATCAAATTAGGTGGTTTCGATTCTTTCTATACAAATCGCAAGGCTCTTTGGATGTGGTATTATTACAAATATTGCAGTGGGTCCGACGTCACTAAGACTAAACGCCTCATCAATTTCTGTTATACTTGGCCTTCGGATATGATCCACGACGAACGACGTCGACAGGCTAAAGAATACATGCTGGCATATCCGAAACGCAAGAAGATACCCCAGAAAATTACAAAGTGGGAACCATCGGCGCGTATAGATATTCCACGCCCATTTAATTCGGAAATGCAGCTCGCAAAAGAGCAAATAAGATTGGCTAATAGGCTCGATCTAGATATCGACAATGTAATTGCATTATTTCCGAAAGATTTCACGCTATCCGAAATTCTAGATTTCGAAAAAGAATATTTGGGTTACTATTGGCACTCCCCAGTCGACGTCTTTGAGCATGAAGACGGATGTAAAATCGAGGATGCTAAGAAAACTGGTATTCTAGAGTGTGTAATTGAAGACGTACAAAAACGGAAAGGCACAAGAGGGGAGTATTTGATCCTCAGTGTCACCGACGGAATTAATTATGCTCGCATCAACGTCTGGACCGACGAGATGAATTTCAATGATGAAGAAGTCTTTGAATCAGGTGTCGGAGCAAGAATGAACGTGCGTTGGCAAGAACGTTGGAGAAGTTTTAGTCTTAAAAGGCGGTCATTCATTGTGCCGCTAATGCTCAAGGAAGATTAATGGATTACAGATCTTGGCGTCTTAAAGGTGGAGCACCTATCCTCCCGGCTTGGGAGTTGGTGAATCAAGTTCCACAAACCAATTATATTGTTTGTACATCGGGTGGTTATGACCCAATTCATCCGGGGCATATTTCTTGTATGCTTCAGTCCAAATACTTTAACCCTATCTTAGCTGTTATTGTAAATGGCGATGCTTTCTTAAAATCCAAAAAGGGAAAAGCATTCCAAGATTTGAAGACTAGGTGTCAAATTGTTTCTACGATCCGGGGCGTCGATTTTGTTATCCCGTATGAGACTAGCAATGATATGACTGTATGCGGGGCGCTTGACATTATCCGTCCAGGAGTTTTCACTAAAGGTGGAGATCGCGTCGATATTGACACTATTCCTGAATGGAATGTTTGTAAAAAGAACAAAACCCGTATTGTAACGGGAGTTGGTCTTCCAAAGGATTGGAGCAGTTCCGATTTCTTAAAAGATTGGGCAAAACACAGCCGAAGGAGGTAAATACTCTGAGGCTCTATGTTGCTACCTGATAAAGATGGAATTGCCTGCGATTTTTGCGGTACATCATACAAAAACGATTTTAATTATTATTCTACAAAGGCCAGCAAATACCAAGTCGGCAAGCGTAATGGACAAATCGTCAAGTCCCCACCACAATCTGTCAGTTTTAACAACGATATGTGTGATGGATGTTATGATGAGCTTATCGACCAAGTAAAAGCCAACCTTGGCGACATTAAGAAAGGTTGCATTAAGTGCGACCTTTCTAAAACCTATAAATCTAATAATTTCGAGTATTACCTAGTAATTTTCGATCGAATAACAGTAGATCCAAAAGCGATCGACCATGTTTCGGTTGACCACGGTGTTATGGACCTAAATATCATCGTAGGTTTTGATAAGTTACTCGATAAACTGGAAGTAACTAAAAAGAAGATTCAAGATCAAGGTGTATGGACATGACCCAATGTTATCAATTAATCGATGTCGTTTGTAAAGGCCAACAACTACAAGCACGACCAGTAGAATGGGACCGCGAGGACTACACTGGCTTCGGCAAGGACCGCAAAGGCACTGAGGTTAAAGCTGTGGGTTTCCACACTACTTGCCCTAACTGCGGCAATTTGATTGCCTTTAAATCTACCGAACTATATGTTGGTAAAAACAAATCAGAAAATAACGTGAAATGTGGACAATGCCACTATGGAACCGACAAACAAGACGTCGTAAAAGAAGACAAGTCGGTTGTGCACAAAATCGCTAAATTAAAAGTGGAAGTCGTCGAACCCACCATCGAGCCTGTCGTAGCTGCTTTTAGAGATCCTATCGCAGACGGCTTATTCGATGAAGATGTAAATTTTGAACTCCTAAAGGAGTTAGACACAGCTCAGGGCCAACGTGACCATGGAATCGTTAGCTGAAACGAGCCAGGCGATAGACTGTTGTTTTGGAACGTCGTTTCTTATCAAGAGTCCATTTATCTTCTGTGCGAAGGAATTTTCTAACTTGCATGGATACTTTGTTAACATTTTGGGGCGTAAGTTCAATGCCGATAACTTCTAATAATTCGATACCAGTAACCCACCTGTCTGGGACACCAAACTGTTCTTCTAAAAATCTAACGATTTGGGCAGTTCTGATGTCTCTGGCTTCGGCGGCTTGTTTGCGTTTATTAGTTTTCTGTAATTTCATCGCGTTTTCCTGGATTACTTTTTTGGTGTGTTCTAGCAATTCTGTGTTGATTGAATCGGTACAGTTTTTAATTTCTTCAGCGAGGTCAATGCCAAGCTCGATATCGATGATTTCGACTTTTTTACCCATGAGAGTTTCCAATGCGTGATTTGAGCCATAAGTGCATTTTTAATGGCACTACTGAAAATTTAAATACTATCATGACGATCACCTATGAAGGTGAAAAGTACAAAATCGCTGTATGTGAAGAATGTGAAGATGATGCGTCTCCTGGCGCGATTAAAAAACTCATCCCAGACGCTTTGGCCGAAATCGATGCCGAAGAAGCAGATAAATTAAAAAAACTAGCACAATTACAAGCTTTAGCTAAAGAGTTAGGCGTTTCTATCGGGCCCGCCACGGCTGGCGGTTTAACAATGGCCACATCTCTTGAATCCACTAAAACACCGGAAGTAGCACATCAACCTGCACGGCAATCAGCTCCTCCGGATCCCAATGCTTTGGATGACAAACCGACTGTTAACGTAGCCGGAAATCAATTCAAAATGCAGAAAAACACCAGACAAGGTGCCCATGGGATTGGATTGTCGGCGGAGGAGACAAAGGCAGCCTTAGAGGCTGCCAAAAGGCGGTCTGAATATCAAAAAGATGGGCCATCGGCGGGGGCTGAAGGAGCCAGGGTTCCTGCCTACAACCTACCGTCCCAAGCGTCAGACAAACAAGGGAACGTTTTGGATAGACCTGTCACTTTTGCTAAGCAGATGCAAACAATCAAAGGCCGCCAAGGCGTACCAGTCACTCTTCCACGACGTATTTCAGGATCTCATGGAGAAACTATTATAACGATTAACCAAGATGTTGACGACAAAATGCTTAAAGAGCGCGGTCGTTCACTTGGGCAGATGGCTGACCGAGTTGCCGGTTGCCGTCCATGTCGTGGCGCTGGTGTGGTGAATAGGAAAAATTGCATTCACTGCAACGGTAAAGGAATTACCTTTTAGGGATTTCTACCGCCAGGATACCGATTTCCGAAGCTAGTCCAAGTTTGTCTGCCAGGCGTTTCTGATGGGCCCTGCATACGTTGCGGTTTATGCTTTTCATCATTCTTGGAGATTTCTGCGTCATCTCCTACAAGTGGTTCGACAAGACCGCGATCGAAAGGTTGGCCAAGATTTTTTAAACCAGTCGGATCTTCCATTTCCTCTGGTTTACCAGCTTTATTCGGTTCAGCGCGGATTCCTTTGGCCTGCGGTCTGCCTACTTTATCAGCTCTTGTGCCATGTGGGTTATCTGACTGCCCCATGAGTTTGCGGTGCTGCGGATTAGTTAATGGAGTTTCTAAATTTCCAGAGCGCTGTGGAAATTGCTTAGAGTGGTCGGCTTTAGTCGCACCAGACTTTTTAATCTCGCGCTGATCAGGTTTTGGAAGAAGGTTTAATTCTAACAGCAACCGTTGTTGAGGAGCTGTCCACATCGATTAAAATCCTTCTAAGGAACCTTTGTCGTACTTGTCATTTTCTGGATACATGCCGCCACCAGAATGAGGCATATCAGCACTGGGTTTGCGATTATCGGCGTTAGACGTAAGATCTACTAACGATTCTAAATCGGAGTTCCATCCAGAGTCTAGCTCTCCAGGGGATTTCGACAAATCGGCAATTAAAGAATCTACGTGCTGTAAAGCACCATTCAATTCTTCTGTAGGCACAGCGCGTGCATGCAATTCGCGTTCGAAAGAGAGTTTAAACGTTGGATTGTCTAGGTACTTGTACGTGTGAGTTTGGAAGAAGGCCGAAGTAATTGCATCTTCATGCGCCGAACCTGCAACTTTAAGTTTAAAGTTGTCGTCAATGCCTTCCCAGCGAAATTGGGATGTATGTGATGATTCATCAACATCATGTTGAACATCATCAAGCATCTTTTGCAGGGTAGTGCTTTCTTCGGGTATGATGCTTTCCTTCAAAGTGTGGCGGAAAGCTGTTACAATCTTCTTCTCCAGATCTGCTAGCTTATTCTGGGAAGTGTTTGACATTGTTTGACTCCATAAACTTTCAATATAGTTTTGATTGTGGTTCTATTTTCAAAGGGTTAGCTAAGTATTTTAATTTATATATGCTTAAGCAATTTGATATCATCCAAATTATAACTACCAAGCGAATAAGGTATCTTTCCGCTCCGCCAGGGTCGGCATCTAGCCCTCAAGGTGATTGGAATGTAATTGGAATGATAGGGCCAGAAGTCGTAGCAGCCAAAGACAGTACTCTAGTTAGAGTCCCACTACAAGATGTTCGAAAAGTTGGTAGTTATAACCTGCCAGAATTTCTAAAAGAGTTGTATGATGCTGGATATAAAACATCTCAATCATATAGCATGGCGGAGTCTATTTCCCAATTGTTAGAGATAGATATAGCAGAGGCTCGTCGATTTCTCGTTGACCATACTCTGAAAACAACAGTCAAAACAACCTCAGAACGAGACCAAATAATTAGAAAGGCACTAGAATTGTGGCAAAAAAACCAGCAAAAGCAAAAAAACCAGAAGTAGAGGGTTTGTCAGTAGACGAGCTAATGAACGTACTAAACCAGAAACACGGAGCAGGATCCGTGCGAATGGGAGAAACCGCCGAAAAGATTGATGCTATTTCAACTGGGGCGCTTACGTTAGACCTAGCTATCGGAGTTGGTGGCATCCCTCGTGGGCGTATCACAGAAATTTACGGGCCAGAATCATCAGGTAAGACCACTCTTACTTTACAAGTAGCGGCCAATGCGCAAAAAGCAGGTGGTAGAGTCGCCTTTATTGATGTAGAACACGCTCTAGATCCAACCTACGCCGCACAAATTGGCGTCAATATGGATACAATTCTAATTAGTCAACCGGATTCAGGCGAGCAAGCCTTGGACATTGTAGAAACATTGTGTGAATCTGGGCAATTCGCTTTAGTAATCGTAGACTCAGTGGCTGCGTTAGTTCCTAAGGCTGAGCTTGAAGGAAATATGGGAGACCACCACGTTGGTGCTCAAGCCAGATTACTATCGCAAGGTTGCAGAAAACTCAAAGGAATTGTAAACACATCAAAAACGGCTCTGATTTTTATTAATCAATTGCGTGAAAAAATTGGTGTAATGTTTGGTAATCCAGAAACGACAAGTGGTGGACGGGCATTGAAGTTCTATTCATCAGTTAGGATTGATATCCGCAGAGTAGCGACCATTAAAAAAGAAGAGTCTGGCGGGCTTGGAAACCACGTTCGCACCAAGATTGTTAAAAACAAGGTAGCTCCTCCGTTCCGTCAGGCCGAATTTGATATCATCTTTGGGAAGGGCATTAGTCGTGCAGGTTGCATCTTGGATAAGGGAGTAGAAGACAAATTGATTGGTAAAAACGGAAGTCACTTTACTTACAATAATATAAAACTTGGAAACGGTCGCGTTAATGCGGTTGCTACGTTAGAGGCCAATCCAGAGATGATGGAAGAAATCGAAAACAAGGTGTTGAACAAAGACGTCTTATTCGATAGTAAAGAAGCAGAACTTGAGGAGGAAAATAAATTTAAGGACGAGTAATGCCATCTGCCCCATTATACCGTAGAGGAGACACGGTTTATCTCCTAGAATCAGCTATCGTCGGAAAGTTAGATGCTTTCAAGATTACTTCGATTAAACAAGTCGTTGATGGTAGGTGGGTATACGAAATCAGCATTGGTAAGAAACCGCCTTCTCAGGGCCTAATTGGCGATACCTACGACGCAAGAATTTCGGAGTTGGCCATCGCATATTTAGAATCAGAATTGGTCGGAGTGTGCGAAGCTTTAAACATTATCGTTGTTAGATTGCAACGACAAGTTACTAATATTGAGAGTAAAATAGCTGGTTGTTGTCCAGACGATGATCCCCCTACTGCCCCAGGAGCATCCAGATGGGGCATCGGTAGCTTAGTATACTTCGACGCATCGGCCAGGCTAGGTTTCTTCCAATGCGCCAGAGTCACTCAGATTCGGGAAATTGGGGTGCAGCCTGGATCTAGACAAACTAGATATGTGTATTCTACAGATCTTCGCAATGCGTGGGATAATCTTGTTTTCCGCGAGGATGAGTTGATTTCATTTTGTGAGTCTGCTACTAAAGTTCTTTCTAGTGTACAAAGAGACTTAACCAACGCGCAAGCGAAACAGGGCGACCTTTGTTCTTAGTATTTTACCTTTATGGTACAAGTTGCTGAAGTAGAACAAGTTGGGGAAACCACACCTTTTGGACCCAACACAGAAAAATCGATCATTGCGTTAGCGTTTGATAATCCAGAGTTTTTCTCTATCGTCGGGCGTTATTTAACGCACAAATACTTTCGTCTTAGCGAAACCCAGTATGTCTATGCTATTATTGAAAAGTTGTTCGAAGATACAGAACACATTCCAACTAGAGATATAGTAAGAGATGAAGCTCTTAAAAATCTAACCGTGGACGACGATTACGAACCAATTCTTGAAGTCATTGAGCGCGAAGCAGATCGTCGAGAGATTCCATTCATTAAAAAAGAACTGCAGAGGTGGGCTCAAGAAGCCGCTTACGGACAACTTTATAGTGAAGAAGGAATCACCGCTTATGAACGAAACGACTATGAAGAAATTGAAAGATTGTTTGAAGAAGCTAGGAAAATTACAGACGTAACAACAAACGGTTTAACATTTTTCGAAGACGTAGGGTTAATCTTTGAAAGAGATAGTCGAAGCACTCTGACTAGCGGATTTCCCAAGCTAGACCAATGCATTGAAGGTGGCGGGCCAGCTAAAGGGGAATGCTTCTGTTGGATGGCCCCTACAGGCGTTGGGAAGTCTATCCTCCTGCCTCACTCGGGCATCGCGTGTCTCAAAAGAGGTGCTAACGTCCTCCACGTCACTTTAGAGCTTTCGAAGGTCAAGACAGCCTTGCGCTACGCTGGAGCAATATCTAACGTAGAAATTCACAAAAGATTTGAACCTCAATACCGGCAGAAGATGGTAACGGCGCTAGACAAGGCTAGAAACACTTATAGCGGCGACCTCAAAATCTTCGAATTTCCACCAGATGAAATTTCAGTCAACGAAATTTATCACTTAATCACACAATTGAGAAAACAGAAAAATTGGCATCCGGACGTTTTGGTAGTTGATTATCTAGAACTCATGATTTCTAGACGAAAAACGGACAACGATAAAGACTATACTAGGCAAAAGCAAGTTGCTACCCAATTACGTGGTGTTGCTAAAAATGAGGATATGTTGGTTTTTACTGCAACCCAAACCAACAGAGACGATCCAAAAAGCAAAAACCCAGGCCAAGTTTTAGGCGTTAATAAAGTTGCTGAATCTTATGGCAAGATGATGCCTATGGACTACGTAGTTAGTGCGAACCAAGACGCGGACGAGTATCAGGGAACAACACCGCAGTTGAGATTGTTCGTTGCTAAAAACCGTAATGGCAAGAAAAACGAAGTAGTTCGAATTAAGGTTAATTATCAGACCATGAGAATGGAAGAAATTAAAGTTAATCGGCTGACCAAGAAATAAGGAGAAATACTATGCGATATTATTATAAATGTGACAAAACGGAGTGCTGCAAAATTTCTGGTTTGCCAGAGGAATTTTTCGAGACTGAAACATTCGAAAAAGCCGAAGTTGTGCCTATCCACCGCTTGACAAAAATGACAGAAGATGGTCTAATTGATAGTGACAACACTCCACTCGTGTGGGTTGTTGAGCACGCCATGGGCGACGATCCAGAGATCAAGTGCCCTATTTGCGAAGGTGAAGCTACTACAATCATTAACAAAGCCCCCAATTGGTATTGGAAAGGGGATTGTTACACCAATAAATCCGATTGTAATAGGCAAATGAACCTCCACAAATTAAGAACCAATGATCCGTATGGATACATGAGGCAACCGGGAGAAGTCGATGAGATGTCACACAACATCAAAAAGGGAAAAAAGGACAAGCCGAAACACTTCTATCGCAAACCAAAATAAGTGACGTACCTTTATTGTTATTTTGATTACCGAAGGGGGAAGTACTATCCTCAGTATGCTTGTTCTTACAACGATAAGAACAAGAAAGTGGAATTTTACCCACTTTATTACAGAGGTCACAAACTTGCTCTGGAGGAAGCATATAAAAACGAACAGAAAATTAAAGCTCTGTTCGATGGCCCTCTTGTGTTGTCAGGATTCAAATCGTTTGTTAAAAGCTTCAAATTAGATCCGCTCAAAGAATATCAAGTCTACGATATTCCAACGGTTCTTGAGCCAACCCCTGACTTGTCAGACATCAAAAAGAGCCTAATTAAGAAAATCTCCTTACTTAAAAAAGAGCCGGAATTATGGCAATCAACGTTAGCTAATGCTCAATTGGTTTACAACACATTAGAAGATAGAGGCTATTATTTAGGGGATAGTAAGAAATATCCGATTTATGATTTTGTTTATACTGGGCGATCGAAATGCATCAAAAACAACATTCAAGGTTCTAGAGACATAGACGAAGTCTATCATATCAACCCAGATTTTGACGTGTTTATTCATTTCGACTGGGTTGCCGCCGATTTCAGGGCTGCAAGCTTAATCAGTGGCGACGAAAGCCTTGAAGAATCATTCCTCACGTCCGATCCATACACCAGATTGTGCAAAGAATTGGACGATCCTGGAATTACAAGAGATCAATGTAAATTAGAGCTATTTAGAAGCTTTTACTCCATGAACGCGGATGCTGCCCCGTTGGAGTTTTATCCACAATTCGCAGAGTGGATGAGAGAAAGCTCTGCTAAGATTGAAAAGCAAGGATTTAGTGAGTCATTATTAGGACGCAAGTTCGCCATTGGTGGAGAACGGACTGTTTTAAGCGCTTTTAACGCTCAAGTTCAGGGAACGGTAGCACATGCTATGCAGAACGCCATCTGGCAAGTACATCAAAGGTATCCGGAAAACATCCTAACCGAAGTTCACGATGCGTTAATCTTGTGCTCGAAGCCAAAAGATGTTAAAGAAATAATTAAACGAGTTGGCCAAATAATGCTGCACCCACTCGATGGTATTTCAGAGGAAAACGCTAGGTGGGCAGTAAAGGTCAGCCTAGGATCCAAGTGGAAGAAATGGAAGTTCTTTAAGGAATTTAGATGAGTAAAAAACGCCCGAAGAACATCATTAAAGACCTAGACGAAGACATTCGTAACACTTTATTCAAACTACGAGTGAAGCTTCCAGGCGGGAAATTGTTAGAGCATGATTTCTCTGGAGACTTCCGCCCAGATTATGAAACGTTAGAAGAACAGTTAGAAGAGACTCCGCAAATGTTGGCGTTTTTTGGCGCTGTTTTAAGTGAACAGAAGCATGCTTGTAATGTTTTAGAACTAAAAATCGCCCGCCGTAGAGCCGTCGTTTCTCAAAATTCTCGTGAAGAAGCGCAGAAAAACGATATGAAAATTGCCAAATACGTTTTGGATGAAATCGCTGACGGCGACAATGAGTTATTGAGGCTCCAAACCGAATTGTTGATGCATCAACGGACTTTAGGTAAATTGTACCATTTCGTCGATTCGATTCGGTCTAAAGCCGATAACTTACGCTCCCTAGCAGGATTTAAGCGCCAAGAGATGCGCGATTCTTAAGCTAGAGAGGCTAAGGCAATGATGATGCCAAAGATCGTCTGGATAACAATAAATACTGTGGTGGCTTTCGCTCGAAAAGCTTTGTTAGCCTCGACTTGATCCTTCATCTCTTTTAGTTGACTTGGTGAGCAAACCTCTGAGATTTCTTTATGCCAAGATTTGAGATCTTCAACAGTGGATTGATCTGCTTTTAATTTAACGATTTCTTTGTGTACTTCAGAAATTTCGTCCCGCAAGCCTTCATAATTTCCATTTAGGCGAACGAGTTCTGTAAGAATGTGTTTGGACCATTCATTCCAATTGTCGGCTGGTGCTGGCATTTATGCTTCCTCGTCGGTTATATCGATACAGACACCCGTCATACAAACGTTAGATCCGCATTCTTCTAGTTGTTCGGATGCTTTTTCGACCACTTGGCCCAAAGCTTTAATATGTTTTATTTGTCCTGTTGTTGGGCAGACTACCCTATACTTGCAATTAAAATAAGATTGATCGTCAACACACTTTTCAATATATGACTTTACTCGTTCTCTATCATCCTCATGGATACACTCGATAAAAAGATCATATGTCCCGGTCCATTTGTTTGGATCTATACCATCATTTAACATGTCTGGTCTAAGCATTTCAAACATCCGTTTATCCCACAACAATGAATTACTCGTTAAACACCAATGCCACATACCGGCTTTTGCTGCTCCTAACGCCAATTTTAAACGGGTGGCGCTCTCTTTTAGTTCATTGTCTCTTTGTTGTAGTTTGTCAGTTAGAATTTGCAGCTGCGCTAAACTTTTGGAGACCATCGATAAATCCCTTGGATACGGAGTTTTATAATGATATTTTTGAAAAAACACAGAAATGTATTTAATATAATAGCTACTAGAGCTAACAAAGAAAGCAAAGTGAAACATGGCAACTAGCAAAGAAAAATTGGAACGACTCAAACGAGTCAGAGAAAAGATGCTCAGCAAGAAGGGCGGATTCCGTCGCGACCCAGACGAGTGGAAGCCACCGCAGGTAGCTGCAGGCGTACAATGGAAAGCCAAAGGCTATATCCTACCTCCTCTCAACAAAGGCGAAAAAGGAGCCGCAGGTGTGGCCGTCAAAGGGATGGATGATTTATTCTTCCTCCAAGTTGGCGATCACTGGGTAAACCGCAAGCGTTATCCCTGCCCACGAATCTACGATGGTGATAGCTGTGTCTATTGCCAACTAGGATTCAATCTTCTTGGTGAAACTGACGAAAAGAAAGCCCGTCGAGAAATTAGTTCACAATACTTGCCGCGTACGCAGTATGTTGTGAACCTATACTTCCCGAACATTTCAACTAACCCAGAAGAACTTCGTGGTAGAGTTGTTTTCTACGCGATGCCGAAGACCATCTTCGATAAGCTTGACCAATGTCTAGCCCTCGACGACGGCGGTGACGATCCTGATAACCCACGTGCATGGGGTTTGTTCTACGATGAATCAGAAGCTTATCCTCTCATCTTTGATATCACCAAAAAGGGTGATTACAACACTTATGATGAGTGCAAGCTATCCTTCCGAAGTGGACCAATCGCTCCATCAGACGATGAGATTGAAGCTATCCTAGTGAAGCGACATGATCTTCCGACCAAGTATCCTGATCGTACCCCAGAGAACCTCAAGACTCTTCAAGGTTTTGTTAACACTCTGTTGGATGGTGTCTCTGATGACGGCGATGGTTTTGATGCTGACGAATCTACTCCAGAGCCTACTCCGGAGCCGACCCCAGCCAAGAAGCCTGCCGCCAAAAAGAAAGCGCCAGCGAAGAAAAAAGCAGCAGAGCCTGCAGTGGAAGAGTCTGCTTCCACCGTTGAAGTCGACGATCCAGAGCTAGCAGCCCTGCTCGAAGACATTAAAAACGACTAAATTCAAATCGTCGTCTCCTCTTACAGCAGGCCCGGATTCTTCCGGGCCTGCTGAATATCGGACCAATGAAAACAACTCACTTACTAGTTGATGCGAAAAACATGCTTTATCGGGCGATTTATACTGCCCGAGGAGATGATTGGTTTAAAAAATCAGAGCATCACCCCATTACTATTGTAATACATATCCTAACCCATTATTATGAAAAATTCGAAGCAGAGCAAGTCCATATGTTCTGGGACAGCCCAAGAACAGCTACATGGCGAAGAAAATTAAGCCCAACATACAAAGACAATAGAAGTGGTCACGATGAAAAGATCGTGAACGGTCTGGCAAATCTGACCGAAGTTTGCACCATGTTGTTTAGCAAAATGGGAATTAGGCAATATTATCGCCCCATGATGGAAGCTGACGATTTGATTTATGCTTTTTGTAAGATCAATAGGATAGATCCGATCATAATTTGCTCAAGCGATAGTGACCTAAAACAAATTTCTTATAATTTCGATAACGTAAACATTCATCATCCGACATCGAGGAAGAAACTGGATGTCGAGCCAATACCAAGTGTTGACCCAGTCACGACTAAATGTTTAATGGGTGACAAGTCTGACAACATTGTTGGATACCATCGCGTCGGTAAAGTGACCGCAAAAAAATTGACAGATAGTGTCGATATTTTAAACGAATTTTTCCAAAGTGACAAAGCAGTTGTCATGGAGGGTGGCGTGCCAGCAATAGTTGGCATTAAACGGTTTTTGGAAAACCTAAGGCTAATTGACTTGTCACTTTGTCCAGAACTTTTGGAAAACATCGAATATGTCTTACAAAAACAATTCAAGCCAGTAAAGTACGATTTGAAAGCTATCGGAAACTTAATCAGCAAATATAAACTTAGGGGAGTTACTGCGGACATCCCACGGTACATAACTCCGTTCAAAAAGTTGGTTAGGGAGCAATCATGCCAGTCGTAACACGTTTAGCAGTTATTGGGTTAGTTCACGTTACACCCGTAGGAACCGTCCTAGACGACAATGCTACTCTAGAGGAACGGGCATCATCATCCTCTGAATTCCGAGTTTTAGACAATGTTGATGGATCAGCTGAAGGTGGGAGCCCAGCCCCTAATAGCGCTGGACATCCGAAATTAGCCGCTTATCTAGAACTTGAAGCCGGAGACGGTTTTGCAGTTGCAGTTCTAGATCAGACATATATTATTACACATATGATTACGTAATTTTCTCTGTAAATAGAGAGGGTTACTTATGGCTAAAACTGACTTTTCTAAAGTAGGAAAACGCTCTAAAAGACGCGGCAATACCTACGAACGTCGATGTTCCAAACTTCTTACCGAATTTACAGGAGTCGGATTCCGGCGAGTTCCGGCTTCTGGAGCTTTTAATAAACAGAGCAACACACTAATTCGCGAAGAATTGTTTTACGGCGATTGTATTTGTGATCGCCAAGATTTCATGTTCTGCATTGAAGCCAAAAACCAAAAAGCTTTTAATTTCCAAGCCATTTTGAAAAATCCAAATACGGCGGATTTTAGCTCTTGGTGGTGGCAATGCATTAGGGATGCAAAATCTGCTAAAAAGCTTCCGATGATGTTCTTTAAACCAGATAATCAAGCTGATTTCATTGCTTTAGAAGAAAGTTGGATTGATCTTGGTTGGTACACTGGGCCATCATTTAAAATAGATTGTTATCGCAAACCCGTGACGATTAAATTGAAAAAAGAAGACCCGGTTACAATCGTGCTACCAACTCCATATGTCATTAATTGGAAAGATTTTGTTCAAAACATAAAGCCAGGGATTTTATTTAGTAAGGATCTTTAATGGCGTGCTGCGGACAAAAAACCAAACCAATGAGGACGAATGGCAAAATTTGCCCAAAATGTGGGTGGGTAATGCGACGTATACATAAATACGACGCGCAAAAGAAAAAAGTCAATAAATATTGGCAATGTTCTAATAAGACTATTGGCTGCAGATATACGGAGAATATCCATGATTGAATTGCTAATTTTAGTATTATTTGTTGAAGCCGTAACTGAAATTTTAGTGTCAAGCGCTATTTTCCAAAAACCACGTGAGTTTGTTTACACCAGAAATGGGTTTTTGGGCGAACTCGTAAACTGTGGTTATTGTACATCAGTTTGGGTTGCTGCGGCAGTAGCTTGGTTAGCTGTCTTACCAATTTGTCCATGGTTTGCAGTTAATTATGTTGTTACTACTTTTGTTATTCATAGATTGTCAAATTTGCTACATGAATTGAACAGCAAATGGTTAAGCCGCAGGCCGTTTTCCATGGCAGTACATAAAACGGAAACAGTAATTATCCCCGGAGATTACCATGGATCAACAGGACCAGTTCAAGGATCGCTTCAAGAAGAAGAAGAAGCTTAATATCGGAGCAGAAGAAGCTACGCGCCTTTTCCAAACTCCTAAAGATAAGGGGTCTTCTCCTTCTGATAGGAGTTTTTCGAAGTCTGAGCAACGCCCGAGTGGTATTGCACCACCAGAGCAAGTTCATATTAACAACTTGGCGGATTTGTACGAGCTTGTTAAAAAATTAAAGCCGTCTGAAAATTCTAGCAACGACGCCAAACCAATTATTTATAATACTAAGGGTACTAACTTCGCCAGCGAAAAATTTGCAGGTCATGTTACTATCCCACAATCTGGCGGAGATTCTACAGTAAGACAATCGATGATCGAAGGTTTTGAAATGATTCAAAATCATCATAGGTGTTATGAAGCTCAAAACATGGCTCATGATCGACCAGATGATTTTGGCGGTTTTTTACCAGCTAAAGTTCCAAACCCTGATGAACAAATCACTTGGTTAGATGGGTTTATTAATCGACGTTTAGGCGGTAGTAGAAATGGGTTATTTGTAGTTTGGGATTTGGTTGAAGGCCAGTACCAGATGAACCCGTGGACTTGTGAAATTAGCCCTGTGGCGGAGCCAGATGTTTAATGCGGTAATATATGGTGTTGCTTTAGCGTCATTGTGGTACTGGCTGTATTTAATTGTTAGAAAAGACTTTAGTTCTCAAACTCTCAAAAGGTGGGTTGCAGTTATCGTGCCACAAGGCGTTGTAGTTGCTATAGCTTTAGTCTTGCTTGGTATACTATGAATCAATCACAATCAGTAGATCTAGCACATTATCAACCATTGGTGAAATGGAGTCCCCAAGTTGGGGATTGCGTTGTATGGCATGGTTGGTTTACACATTGGTTTGGTGTCGTATCAGCAGTTGTCCCAGAAGAAAACTGCGTTGAAATTATTAAACGCGGGATGCCCGTGCTGTTACTAACTATGAGTCAGTCGGAATATAAAAAGAATACTACTAAAGTAGATATAGGCGATATAAAAGGAAGTACGGGCGGTCGTTATGCAACAATCAGAGCACAAGGAAACTCCATCATCTGGTACGTCTAACGTCCCTGGCCTCTTGGCTTATCCTAGAACTTTAAGCTTGAAAGAGCTTCCCGAAATTAAAGATGAATTTGTATATGTAATCAAAGGTTACATTGAGCAAGGTCTTACGATAATGATTTATCGTGAGGTAGATTCAGGCGACGTTTATTTGGGATTCGGAGATTTTGATGCGAATCCCATCAATATGGCTGATGAAAAACACCCGTTGCAGAGGTTAGCTTTGGAGTTCGCGTCAGATGACGCTCCAAGAGTTATCAGTTTGATGAAGGTTGCTCGAATTCCACAACTCATAATGTATTTGTCCTTAAATGATGGCAAACTGTCTTTAGTAGACTTGCGCACATCATTGAATAAGTTTTATGGTCCTGGAATGATTCGAGATTTATTCAGCAAGGTTTACCCGACGCAAGAGGTGTTGAAGTTGGTCACTTTAGACCAAAATACTATTGAAGCAATAGGACGAGGAAAAGGATCTTATAAAGGGGATTTAATTCTAAAGACGAGTGCGTTCAAGACTGTCAAGCGAGGTAATGATATGTTACCAATGTACGCAAGAATAGAACGAAAGTGATGAAATGAAGCATACGCTAATTCTTAATAAAAACTGGGTTGCAATCAACGTAACGACCGTAGAACGCGCATTTATCCTAATGTGCCGTGACTCGGCCCGCGCGCTATGCCCGGTTTCTTATGAGACATTTTTAATCGACCGTTGGATCGAAAGGTCTATAGAACGTTCTGACGAACTAACAGCAGAAGAAGTGATTAGAACTCCAAATATCGCCATTGAAGTGCCCGAGGTAGTAATTTTATCTGAGTACGGTGGCGTTCCATTTACTGAAGTTAATTGGTCTAGGCGCAATCTATACAAACGTGATTCTTATACTTGTCAGTATTGCAATACTCCTGGATCGCCAGGAGATTTAACTATCGACCACATCAAGCCAAGGTCTAGAGGCGGTCGAAACGGATGGACAAATTGTGTCACTTCGTGCTTAAGTTGTAATACTTTCAAAGCCGACAAACCTCTAAGAGAAACCGGCATGAAGTTAATTAAGGAACCTAAGACTCCTAAATGGCAGCCTATTGCTGGAATGATCCCTAAAGAACATCCAGAAAGCTGGAGCAAGTTCCTTAAACATAAGATATGAAATTAACGATCGTACAACGTCGTATCTTAGCCGAGGACGGCGTCCTCGATTATAAAGGCCCAGCCGCTACTAAAGCAACCCCCGATGCTGTTCCAGAAGGCACTTTTCAAGGAACTTCAGAGGGGGAGCAGCCTGTAAGCATGTCTTTAAAAGATAGAATTGAACTATTGCTTAAAAAACGGTTAGCTAATAAAAAGCAATAGTTCGATGGTATTTAAGATATATGATCTTATTCACCAGCGGCTTCCCATATGCGGGCAAAACAGAATTAGTAAGTAGACTTTGTGAGCAATTAGATCACAAAAATCTCATTCATATCAACCCACGAGATTTATATCCAGAAGATTTCGCAGACCTGCCTAATAGTGAGCAACAAGCTAACGGCATAGTCGCATGGGAAATGTCTTACGAAAAAGCTCGTGAGTGCATCACTAAATTACCAAATAAAGTGTTGATCGTTTTCGACACTTGTTGTAGAGATGCGCTTCAAGTAAATCAGCTTTTTGGTGATGCTAAAACGAGAGGACATAAAATCTTATTTGCTTATGTGAATGCATCAACTGACCGTCGCCAGGAATACGCGGAAGATAAAGATATTAGTAAATTCGAGGAACGCTATTCTTCGAGCTTTCAGCAAAATTTACCAAAATTCAAATCGATGTCAGATCAATTTCTAGTCATAAATAATAACAAGAGTTTGTTAGAGTTAGACGAACGAGCTGTCGAGTTGGCTGAAAAAGTTATTGAACTAAGAAGTTAATTATGTCTAAGATGGTTGAATATATAAACCCGCAAGGTCATGCTATACAGCTATCATCCCCGGACAAGGGGATTATTAAAGTTGCACCGCATAGCAGAATGGTCTTGTCAGACTGGTACATGAGATATTGTCCAAAATATCTCAGAGTTGTACGAATCGTAGAAACCACCAACAAATCCATTAAACCAAAAAACGTTAATGAGGTAAAACACGCCCCTGGGGCTCGAAAAGCCATTATTAAGCCAGGCCAAAAGCACAAAGTAATACAAAACAAAGCTGGTAAAGTTAGGTCAAAAACTCAACCTAAGAGGGCGGGAAAAACTGGTATTAACTCGCAATCAGTGCCAAAATCTAAAAACCAACGCCCAGTGGTCGGTAGAGCACTTAGAGAAAACAAAAAACTATTTGTTAACTCTTGCCAGAAAAACGACTGGACAGTTTCTAATAACATTGGAATCGGAATTTTAAGCTATAATAGGCTAAGGTCAATCCAGCGCCTCATTTCGTCTATTCGAAGTCATACCGACCTTAAAAAGACAACTGTTTTTGTTAGCGACGAATCGACAAACGAAGATGTTAAAACCTGGCTTAATAAACAAACCGACATCGTTGTTTTAACAAATCAGAGAAGGCTAGGCGTTGCCGGAAATAGCAACAGATTATTACGGTGCCTAGAGCGTTTTAGATTTAAATTTTTGTTGAACGATGACGTAGAAATTCTTCAACGTGGTTGGGAACAGTTTTACATTACTGCGTCCCAAAAATCTAAATTTCAACATTTCTGTTACCATCAGCACGGCGTATACGGTGCTAAACGCAATAATCCAAATTCAAGGCATGGTGGATTAGGCATCACCACGATTACCGAAAAACCTCATGGCGCTTTGATGTTTTTCACAGACAATGTGTTCCAAAAAGTCGGGTTTTTCGACGAAAAATTTGGGACTTATGGTATCGAGCACGTGGATTGGTCAGAACGAGTATCAATGTCTAATATCCAACCAAAAGGATATCACGATGTTCAAGGATCAGACAGGTTTTTTAAAATTCATAAAGACGCTAGCTCTGTCCCTCAGCGATCACAGTCTCTTAAACAAGCTAGAGAAATCTACAAAAAGATAAAATCCCCTAACAGAATTAGGGTTGAAGCAACAGAATATACCAAAGTCCCATCTGTTTCTGTAATCATTCCTATTAAGAACATCGGTCGGCAAGATGCTACGGAAACAATAGTCAATTCAATCAGATCACAATTATTTCCAAACATTGAAATTATCATCTCTGAGCAAGATCAGACATCTAGATTTAATACTGAGCCAGTAAAACCATGCAAGTATCTGTTTGCAAAAAACAGACATAAAGATCAGCCATTTACAAAAGCAATGGCTTTTAATCTCGGCGTTATTAACGCAACCTATCCAAAAATTATCTTACAAGACGCCGACATCATTTGTCCATCTAACTATGTTAAGAAAATTAGTGAATTGCTCGATACTCATGCGGGAGTTCACATCGGATCCAAAGTCCTCTATATGAATCAGAAATCATCAAGAGAGATTACATCCACAAGAGTGATTAACGCTAAAAAGGATTGCGAGCGGGCCGTCGGTTATTTCGAAGGCGGATCTTTAGCTTGCACCAAGAAAGCATACTTCAAGTGTGGCGGATTCAATGAAGTTTTCGAAGGTTACGGAATTGAAGATTGTGATTTCTTCGAAAGACTGAAATATGCCGTTAAATTCTATAATGTTAGAACCGAAGATTTTGTTCACCTATGGCATGGTAGAACATCAGGTTGGAATGTACATCACCAGCGCAACAAGAAGATTTATTCACAACTGAAGAAGCAATATAACATGGTTTCATATATTGCTTCTCTAATTAAGAAATTAAGAGCCACTTATCCTGGCATTAAGGTGTAACATGACATTGATTTGTCGCGAATGCGGAAGCAACATTGAAGAAGAAGGTTTTTGCGGAATTTGTGATCATCATGTCAGAACGCCAAGTTTCTCCGTAAACGATAAATTAAACAATCATCTAGAAGGACTATATCGCCAGCAGAATTGGTCAGCATTAGATGGCATTATGGCTTTTATTTGGTCAGATATCGAAAGATTCGAATCCGATATTATATTAGCTGTTCTATATTATGCTAAATTAGCTGAAGAGAATTTAACTCAACTAGTTCCTCTATATGCGGCAGCGCTAAATAGATTTAAGAAGGCTTTTCCGTTTTCTTATAATCATATGCTATGCGATTTGGAACCAAAATGTCAGATAAATTAAACATTTTATGTTGTAAGCCCGACGGCGGTGCTTTTTATTACATCACTAAAGGTTGGGAAGACGCTTTCAAAGCGCTAGGCCATAAGTTCGAACGTTGGGATGGCACTCCAGCACATCTAAAAAAGTACAAGCCTAATTTATACCTTGGTTGCTCTGGATGGAGACAAGATTTTCCACAATGGGCAAAAGATGCGTTTGGAACTAAAGTCGCTATCCATGTTAATCCGTGGGGATCAACCAAACTAACTCCAAAACCGCGTGAGCCTAATATTAACGAACCTACTCATGCTATTAAATGGGTAGAACAGCAAAATCCGGACTTCTTATTTTGTTATGCTATCCAAGCAGATATCGACGTTATGTGGAATAACTGGGAAAACAAAATTGCCCCAGTCATCCCGATGCCATGTGGTGGGAACTCAATCGCTCATGTCCCTGTAGCCAAAGACCAACGATATACATGCGATGTCGGATTTGTAGGTGGCAGATGGCCATATAAGGGTATTAACATTGATAAATTATTAATGCCAGTTATTAAATCTTGTAGCTCTCAAGTCTTTGGATGGGGCGGGTGGCCTAAAGGGCCTAAATTCAAGGGCCCAGCGAACGACGGCATGATTAACAAGCTCTTTTCGTCAGCTAAAATTTGTCCTTCGATAGTAGAACCACATACTTCACGATATGGAATTGATATTCCGGAAAGAATGTTCAAGGTTCCGCTTGGCGGAGGATTCACAATATGCGATCCGTGTAAAGGAATCGGTAGGTATGTTGACACTAAAATTTTTCCACTTGCTAAAAACGCTAAGAATTATTTAGACTTAGTCAAGCACTATTTAAAACATGACGCTGAACGAGAAAAACTTCGCATACTTCAACGTAAAGCAATTCTAAAAGATCACACGTATTTTAGTCGTATACAAGGTTTCCTGAGGTTTTCTGGGCATGATCGCGAAGCAGAAGAGGCTCAGAAAAAAGTGGAGCAATTATTAAATGCAGTGGTATGAAAACACAGTTAATATAAACGGGACTGAGGTTTATGTCGAAGGAGTCTATAGGTCAGATGACGCCATGTTATTGATCCTTTATGAATTCGATCTAGACGAAACCGAACGTGGCCACTATTGTGCATGGAGTAAACCAGTAAATATGTGGTCTCACCAGGAGATCCTTGCAGAAGATGTTCGTTCCAAATACTTAGGGAAAGTTAAGAAGATTGAACAGAATTTGCATGCTCTGTTAGAAAAAAGGAAAACGGAGCAAAATGTATTTAAATTATCAGACCGAAAGGCTGACAACAAGGAGTAACAAAATGACAACCTTAGCAGTTGAAGCAACACCGCAAACTAATACAAAAGAAATCGAATTATCACCCAAGGCAACCGCATGGTGCCGCAAAGTAGCAGGAATCGCCATTAGGCGAGCTTTCCGAGTTAAGTCTTTAGAAGGACTTCGGAATTCATTGAACGCAGACAGCCTTCGATTCTTACTACTTCCGAAGATCTACCACCGAAAGCGAATCAGCCATACTGATCGCGAGTCCAAGGTCTTCCTCCACCCCGATTTTTTCGATGAGAAGGGCAACATCCGCCGTAAGCTACCTAAGCCAATGCGAGAAGAATTGAAGGCAGCTATCTATAAAGAAGTTGTGCATTTCGCTTTTAGTAGGACCAACACTGATTTCTACAAGGCTATGGTCCGCTGTTCATGGCGTGGGCAACGTGTCGATGGTGCTCTAGGATCTTCAACCGAGGCCCGCACTGTGCTAGCTGAGAAGAAGCGAAAGAAATTGGCCCGACGACGTAAGGTCGTTGAAGTCCCCACTGGTCTTACCGAAGACGTCGAGATGTGGGATTTAGTAGAGGGCAAGAACGTTGTCGTCAAGGGCGCTAAGATTTTCCTAGCCGACGGCAAGATCAAGATCGCTCGTGGCGAACACAATGGCAAGAAACTCCGTAAGATGCTTCCGGGCGGTGCGGAACTTGCAAAGCAATTAGCTTAATATACTAGGGCGTCGAGGCTTTCTCGGCGCTCTTTTTGTATTTAAAAATCATGGCTAAAATTACGATAAAATGCGTCGACTGTAAGTGCCCAAGAGAAATCCAATTTGCTCACCGAGCTTTGATTAAGCGTTGCAAAGATTGTCAAGTAGAATTCAATCGAAATCAAGCCCGAGATAGGTATAGAAAAAAGAACGGCATCCCGTTAGATGCTCCGCTCATTACCCCAAGGCCGAAACGTAAAAAGAAGAAAAAAGAAGTTGACGACTTTCTAGACGAAGCAGTAGTCACTGACGCCTGGGGCAACATTGTAGAAAAAACTGAAAAAGTTGTAAGAAATGTGACTCCTGAAGAAGAAGAACGTCGCAATAAAGCCCTACAAAAACTTTTCAATATGATCGATGACGATTCTACAACGGACGATTGGTAGCCTAAGATAAGCCAGATGCTGACTTCTTAAGAATCCTAAGGACGTCCGGATAAATGTCTTTAAGACCCCAGGCATCTAACGGTGTAAACCATTCTAATTCAGAAAATTCGCTATTAGGATTAGCTTCGCCGCCGATTTTCCGACATACAACATAAGTAATGCCGGAACGCCACTCACAAGGTTGGCTCCATCCATCGGCTTTTACTTTAAACCCAGTCTCTTCAAAAGTCTCACGAACAGCAGTAGCTCCAGGACATTCGCCGTCTTCGGCGTGTCCTGCTGGCATACACCATTTACCTTTACGGTCATCCGTGTTTGTAGCTTTTCCAAGAAGAATGCGGCCTGCGTCGTCGTATACTACCGCGACTGAAGCGATATGTTGTTCTTCAGACAGTAAAGACAATTTCATCAGTTATAAGTGAATCCAGCTACTAGCGTGTCAGCAGTAGGTCTTACGTCATTTTGTACAGTGACGTCTAACGTAGTTCCAGAAGTTCCAGAAGGAATAACGATTCTAGCTGCTGTTTTTGTTCTAGCTTGGATAATGGCAACTTTGTCACCAATCTTGATAGTTAAATTTCCAACTTCTAAAAAGTCTCCGGCTATAATTGCGATATCCCCGGCATCTCCGAAGCTTGGATTTAAATCGGATATTGTTGGTTGGCTGACATTTAATGTATCCAAACCACCACCAGAAGAAGCCGGGATTCCATCGTCTGCAAAATCATGTAGAGCACCGCACATCATGCATTGCATGTCCGAGTTCTGTCCTGGACCGTTGTCTTTCCACCATTGACGCCATACTTCCTCTGGGAAAGCTTCGTTATGAATGACTTGTGGGCCGACCGGTTGTGATGGTCCGCAATAAGCGCAATGAAATTTTAATTCTGCTGGCATGTTTTATCCTAACCTGGGACCGGAATTCTTCGGATTAACCCAATTTCGCCTGGGCCGCCGAGCGCACCGTTGCCTGTTCCCGCCGCCCCGCCAGGGGATCCACCGGCCACAGTAACTGTGCCAGTGACTATCATTCCAGTAAAAAGAGCCAATAACATGCCGCCGCCTCCGCCGCCTCCGCCGCCTCCGTCGCCGCCTCCTTGATCAATGGCGGGGGTACCATTTGTGGCGTCTAAACTGATTGTGCCTTCCGCAATGTCTCCATTTACTTCTATAACTACTAATCCGCCGCCCCTACCACCGTTGCCAGCAGTGGCATTGACTCCGTCATCTCCAGCACCACCACCACCTCCAGGCGCAGCTATAATGCCATGTGGATGAATATCGGTCACCCAGCCTGGACGCCCGAGTGACTTCTGAGGAGGAAAATCGTTGGTGGTCGTTGATGCTGGATTGCCAATTCGGCCACCTCCAAACATGAAGCCCCTTCTAGTGCCTCGACCGCCAGCGCTATTGGCTGTAGTTCCTCCGCCATCACCGCCAGAAGATGAAGCGCCGCCATGGTACAAAGCATCTTGTATGCTTTGTGTGCCCTGTGCATTAGTGCCGCCTTGGATTCCAGACCCAACGCCATTGATCGTGCCACCATTAACAAAATTGCCATTGCTACATTGAAAATGTACAGCTCGTATCGGAGCGCCCGTCCCTAAATTTAGAATTACGCCGCCGTTTATTGTGATGGATGTTGCTGGCACAAGATTGTTAATCCCTTGAGTGCTGGAATATACAACTGCCCCGGCAATCCCAGTTCCACCAGTAATGCGACCGACGCCAGTTAAACCAGAGTGATCGACGTTTCCGTGTTCATTTGGACTCAATACGCCATCTATAGTTTCGTGATCGATAGATGCGTGCGTCATGGCATCTAACTTATTTTGCACTAGTCTGTCTACATTAATTGTCATTAGTCATGCCCCACATATGGTAAGCCAACAAAAACGTCTTCACCGGGGTCTAAAGTTGCTTCTATAACTACAAAATAGCGTTTTTCAGATCCTGGTTGAGCAGACAAGTTAGCATCTGTTAGGTTGACCACATTTCTTGATGCTGGCGCGCTGGCTAAGCCACTTTCGAAGACTGGATTAGATGTTGTTGCATCTTCTACATAGATTTTAATGTTGTATTGTCCAGTTCCTTTAATAGGAATGTCAATAGAACTAATCTGAGTGTCGTCTGGAGAAACTCGCCCTTCATAGGAAACGTGGATTTCTGAAGCGCCAGGGCTAGCGTTAGAAAGTCGATCCCACGATTGGAAGTCTCCCAGTAAAGTAGGGGCGTCAGTGTCACCACTTGCTAATCCACTTACAATATCGTAAACTCCGGTAGCCAGGTGAGAATATGTAGTAGTTGCTGATGCACCAGATCCTGGATTAGTCTGAGTCAAGACCATGGTGACATTGACTAAACGGAAATCTCCTGTATGGTTCCCAGTACCTCCGGTACGCCTCGCGAGCTTCAAAGCAACTACGTCGCCCGGATGGAGGCTCGCCGCTGGAAGAGTTCGGAAGGACACAGAGCGCTGTGGGCCAGTTGTATTACTCGGAACTAATCCAAAAGAAGAAACACCAACTATATCGACTGTGTTATCTACAATATTGGCAATTTCACCTTCAGTGTCTAGCTGAATTTCTCCACCAGCTTCAGCTACACTAGTGAAATAAGTTGCTGTGAAATGAACGTCCGAAGTGCCATCCCATTCTTCTGGGATAGTAAAAATTGTTTTTTGTTCAACATCCGAGCCAGTTGGATAGTCAGTGACTGGAATCTCACCAACAAAACCGTTGGTTGGTATTGGCTCGTCTGTCATTAGAAAAACGTCGGCAACTACGGATCCTGCAGCCGCCGGGGTTCGACCAGTGTAACGATAACTCCAACGAAGAACCTCGAAGTCTCCTGTGTGCAAGTCGGTTGTTGGTGAAGACGCGCCCAAGCGAGTAATATTAACTACAATGACGTTTCCGGCAGCAACATTTGCTGAATCGATGGTCAGCAGAATAGCGCGTTGTACATCAGTTGAATTTGCTGGCATGAAGCTAGCGATTGTTGGGCCGGTGTTGACGATTGTCATTCCAGTAACGATTTCGACGATAGAAATGTCTACTTGAACGGTTAGGTCAGCAACTTCGGCTGTACTCATTCGATGTGTTACTAAAAGTTCTACATCGCCACTATCATAATCGTCTGGGATTGAAAATTCTAATTTTTCACCTTGATCTGCCCCATCTTGATAGACAGAAGTGTTGAATTCGCCGAATACGCCAGCTGGTGGAAGTGAAGTGCCGGAGACTTCTTGTGTAAAAACAATGTCTCTAGACAAGGCTGTAGTAGCAGAAACCAACCCGGTCCCGCCGCCAGGCCCTCCTTGCGCGTCTTCAAAAGATGCGAAAGAGAATCCAGCAGTTAATACTTGGTCTGGATTAGCCCCAATGATAGAAATCTGATCGGCTCTTGGCCCTATTCTAGCTGGCATTTGATTGTCTCGCAAACGGTCGAGTGCAACGCACGAAATCGTTTAAATCAACGAAAGCACGTAGAACTAGGAAATATTTTCCATCGCCAGTTGGTTGGTCTAAAAAGTCCACGCCAGAAGTTAGGGTGGTTTCGGACAGTGTTAAAGTTGGGGCTAAAACACCGCTGTCATAGACGGGGTTAGCCGTAATGGCACCTTCCATATAAAGAAGGAGTTGATATGTTGTACCAGCGGTGCCTTTAATTTGAATCTTGATTTCCTCGACTTTTGTCTCAGTCTCGGCCAATCGTCCTTGATAGGCGATGTCTAGAGACTGAGTATTGTCTAAACCTTCAACTTCATCGAGTGATTCAAAGTCTCCGACAAAGTCTGGATATTCAGTATCGCCACGAACCTTAGCTGGATCGCTGGGATTTCCGAAGACACCTTGGTTAAGGTAAGCTTTCCGGAAGAATCTTAACTGTTTATTTCTTGGTCCAAATGGGTCGTTAGGCATGATGTATCCATTTATATATTTGATGTTTTAGTTAGACGTTGATGAAAAGTCTGTTTTCGAACAAGTCATTGCTAACTTCGTTCTGGCTTCTATCGTTGGGTCATTGGTAGGACTAAAAAACATAACCATGAACAATCTGCCAGTATTAGGCCCACGACCGAAATATCTCATGCTACGATGAAACTGATCACCTTTATAAATGACCAACCGATTGTATTGATTGCTAATGCAATCTAATAATTCCCATTTAGTTTCATCATATGCGTCTTGTACGCATTCATTATAATCTTCTTGAGATAAACCGATTGTGCTCTTAGCGCCAGTCGCTTTATGGCGGAATAATCCAGTTCCAGAATTTGACGGTGCATCTGGAGTTAACGGCAAAACAACAGCCCATTCATCTAGATCTGCATGGATCCAACTAACGTGATATGACCATGCTAGTTGGAAATAAAATGAAAGTTTAGCTTTGGGATTAGGAGAGCCAGTAATCTGCCCAAGTGAAGATTTTAATAATTCAGTCCAGGATTCTCGATCTTCTGGTAGCATTTCTGCTCGAACACCTGGGAAAATTCCAAAATTTCCTCCGCCCTCTTGATATTCTAATCCTAGAGCATATTGTCTAGTTAAATCAGGATTGGAAAGAAAATTATCAACCGTTATTAGCTTCGTTTGGGCCACTGACATCCTCCGAGTACACCATAAAAGTAGTTACGATTAACTTCGGGTTACTAATAGGCGTTTTGCCTTCGTGCGGATGAGTAAAACCTGCTGGAAACCAAACGACTTTACCCATTTCTGGTTTCACTTTGGCGTTCTGAATTGGGAAGCAAGTTTCACCACCCTCTTCAACATCATTTAAGTAGATAATTACAGCCAATTCTCTATTGCTTGAGCCGATGGAATTGCGGTCAACGTGTGGCTTAAAACCATCTTGGCCATTATTTAAGTAATACTGTATCTGAAAACCCGTGTTTTCGAGTCCAGAATCTGCGCATACGTAGTAAAGCGGCACAACATGTTGAACATAAAGAGGTCCAGTTTTACCAATAGCTTCTTTAAATGCTGTAGCTATTTTAATCCATCTAGGATCTTTGGCTACTTCACTACAAACATCCAGGTCTAGCGATGACTTTGAACCTTTGTTTACAGAGCCTGTTGCGTAGTTTGTTCCAGTCATTCCTTCGAATTTGTTTGGAGAATCCATAAATAAAGCATATGCTTCTCTACATATTTCTTCAGAAACAACATTGCGGTATTCTTTAATAAAAGTTTCGCCCACAGTTGGCCAATCCATAGTTGGCTCTGGAATTGTATAATTTACAACGCCCATTAAGTTCCCCTAATACAAACTAACGCTACATGGGCTATAGGGATCATGACGCAAATACGACCTTTTAATCCCATGACTGGAACAGTCAAATTAATTTGCTCGGTTTCTCCAGAAGTGAAAGTCAACGTTCTTGGCGAAGGTGTGTCCAACATCGGAGCACCATCGTAGTCTTGCAATTCTACTTCTAAACCGTCTGGTGCCTCAGCACAAGTCAATTTATATGTCACTGTTGCGTCAGCAGTTTTATCTAAATCAGCCATATGTGGAACAGGGGTTCCATCGACAACAGCTGTTAAGACATATTTTAATTGCAATCCTGTTCCTGACCAGAAATAGTCTTCGATATGTAGTACAGCACAATCACAAGTATAGTCGTAAGCAAGACAATCACAGTCATATGGAATACATTCCACAAACCCGTCGTCATTTATAAAAGCATCGCGCAATTCTTGCATGCTTTGATCTGGCACGTCTGGGTCGGACAAATCTTTACCAATCCAAGCACCAGGGTGGTCTAAAGAAGCTCCAAGCCTACCCGTTAGATCATACCAAATGTAATGTCTCATATTTATCCTGCAGCTTCAAAGCTTACACCAGCTTGGCCATTTACCGCACCGCCCCAGTAAACAACTCTCACAGTCACTGTATTACTACCTACGCCCTGCACATTGTTCACACTTGTTCCGGCAGTATCAGGCTGTGTATTACGTTGACTCGATGCTCCAGCGGCCATTCTCCAAACAAAACCTGGACCAAAATTGAATGAAACAACATTAGGCCCGCCAGTATTAATAGTACCAGTGGCACTGCCAGCATTAAATGAATTAAATCCTGCCCCTTGCGCGCCTGTATTGCCCTGGTTGCCTTGATTGCCTTGGCCACCTTGTGCTCCCTGTGGACCTTGTGCTCCCTGTGGGCCTACAGCGGAAACTGTAACCTGGCCAGGAGCAGTTTGAGACACACCGCCAGACGGAAACTCTAAAGATCTTAAATTAGTAGTGTTCTGAGGAACACCACCGATGGTGATTTGTCCAATACTTGGTGGGAATGATCTTGGCATAACTTATTTTTGTACTTATCCTGAAGCTTCGAAATTTACACCAGCTTGGCCATTTACAAAACCACCAAGGTAAACAACTCTAACAGTTACTGTGCTAGTACCAACGCCCTGGACATTTTGCACGCTTGTTCCGGCAGTATCAGGCTGTGTATTGCGCTGGCTGGATGCGCCATGTGCCATCCTCCATATAAAACCTGTACCGAAGTTGAATGAAACAATATTAGGGCCGCCAGTATTAATTGTGCCAACGCCACTGCCAGCTGTAAATGATGAGTATCCTGCACCGACTAATCCTGTATTGCCTGCATTTCCTTGGTTGCCTTGGTTGCCTTGTGCTCCCTGTGGTCCCTGTGCCCCTTGAGCACCTGGAACTGAAACAGTAACCTGACCAGGAGCAGTTTGAGACACACCGCCAGACGGAAACTCTAAAGATCTAATGTTAGTATTGTTCTGTGGAACACCACCGATAGTTATTTGTCCAATACTTGGTGGGAATGATCTTGGCATAGCTTATTTTTGTACTAGTAGATATTCCAAATGAATATTAGAGTCGAACAATCTTTTGTCTTATATGCTCATTGTGAAGTGCACTATGAAGGTCGTGCTAGGTCTTACTTAAACCCAGGAAATTACTTGATCACTCATAAGAATGACGGAACTCTGAAAATAGATGGTGGGTCGTTGTGTAATCCGTTAAACTATCAACCGCCTGGAGCAATCCTATATAAGCAAGGCAATCACTTGCTATCGATTAGAAAAGGCGAGAAGATCCTAATAAAGATTTTCGACATTCATTATTATCAAGAACTTAAAGAATGGTCTACTAACAAAATCGAGATTACTAAAACCGAAGCACAATTAAGAGACAAATTGATGGAAAATGTCGAAGACGTTCTTGGCATTAAAGCTAGAGAAATTTTCAAAGAGTTCAAGACACCAGTCGGGCTAGTCGATCTTCTTGTGATCGACGAATACGACACTTATCATGTCATTGAAGTTAAACGCGGGAAAGCCAACCTAGCAACTTGTAGTCAATTAGAACGTTACGCTTATTACTTCATCTCAATTATGAAAAATGTTAGAGACTACATAGCTAGTCCAGATATTAGCGATAACGCACTCAGATTTTCTAAAGAAAACTTCCAAAGTTATCTAAAAGTCGAACATGTGTCGTAGGAAACAAAATGAACGAAAAAATTAAACAATTACTAACGCAATATGACGATGAACTTTCAAAAATGAGAGTTAAACCAAGAATCGTTAAAGATTATTGCGGCGATATTGGCGTTAAAGGTCTTCAAGACGACATGAATCAGATGGCGCATCTTCGTTATATGATGTCTCAAATGTTAGATGATGAAGAAACTGAATGGAGCGATACAAAGACTAATCGTTGGCTCGGATTTGTTCAAGGCGTGCTCTGGTGCAACAAATTAAGAGGAATCTTAGAATTACGCGATGAAAGCCGTAATCTTTACGAAGAATAGTATTTAAACGTTATGAACAAGCCAAAGTACCGTAAATGCCCAAAATGTGGCAAGAAGATGGCCCTACGAAAGTCCCACACTAAAGGGACCAAATTCTGGGGCTGCATGGCATTCCGAGATGACGGATGCGATGGTACCGCTCCATATCACGGCACAGGAGCCAGAGCAGGGCTGGACTTAGATATTCGAGAGATTGAAAACGGATATATCGTAACCCCGTCTCGAAAATATTGCGACAATGTTGAGGATGAAGAATCCCCAGAAAGTTATTGTGGCACCAAAGAAGAACTGCAAGTTTTTCTAGAGACTTTCCTTAAAGACCAGATCAGTTCGCTTCTTGAACAGATTGAAACTTCTACAGAATTTGTAGATGAAATTGATGAGCAAATCGTCAAAGACGTTAAGGTAAAAGTGAAACGCCAGGGAACAGCCAAAGGCGATGTCAGCGCATTGTTAGCGAAGATGGCAGCAGCCAAAAAGAAAGCTGAAGCTGGGCAAGAAGCTTAAGCCAATCGAACCCAAACATCCGCATGACAGATAGGAGATTCACTTCCAGTAGCGCTAATATATCGGAACCCAATCAAATTTCCAGCCGAAAATGCTACTGGTGGACTTATAGTAAACGGACTGGTAAGAGGGAACCCGGCACTGTCGACCGCTAATGGTGCACCAATAACAGTGCCGTTCACAGTAACTTCATAAGTAGTAACACCGATTGCGCCGTCGTTGTTTATAATGACAAATTCAATTTGCCCATCTACTGGAACAGTATATCCCAGTGTTGGGAATGTACCTAGAGGGATAGCTGGCAAAATATCTATAGGCCCAGGGCCTGAAATACTAGTATCTGAAAAAGTAAGTTTAGTTAAACCGCTGGTTCCTGTGATTCCTAAATGGTCTTCTGAGCTATGGGCTGTCGCGTCGAATGCTTCTGCTGCAGGCACCCCTGTAAATCCAGCATGGTCTATTCCAGAGTGAGCCGCCGTCGTAAGATCGCCAACGCCGGGAATCCCAGTGTGGCTAACTCCAGAGTGAGCATTAGTATTAAATGGGTTTCGTCCTTGATACATTAGAAGATTCTCCATCCGCCAAACGCGAACATTAACACAAAAGCTTGTTCATCGATATTTACGACAAATTGACTAGTAATGTCCCCATCAATCGCATTGCCGTTACCATCGACCATAACATTATTTGTCGAAGCGTTCATGTCTTCGTCTTTAAACCAAATACGATCCCCTTCAACCGGGGTTGGAGGCAATGTCACAGTAAAGCTTGGGTTAGAAGTTTGTAATCCCACATAACGATCAGTGGTTTGTGCCAAAGTCGTATTAGAAGAAACTTGTGTTAATAACGGCGAACTACTAATTCCAGTTTGACCAGTAGCTCCATCTGGACCAGTAGCTCCATCTGGACCAGTAGGTCCGGTTAAGACTCCGCCGCCTGGGCCGATAGTGCTTGGATTGAACCCAAAAACATAAACGTCAAAATCAGCAACAGATCCAACCAATAACTCCTGAGCAACATCTAGAGTTAAATTGTCAGCACAGATACTCTTGTCTTTTAAGGTTAGAGAGAAAACGTCCCCGGTTGTGAAAAATCCAGGCAGTGTTTTAGTAAAAACAATATTGTCTAATCCAGTATCATCGCTGGTTCCTAGACTAATAGACATTGGTGCGCCGCTGGCATCGCCGTTTGTCATTTTCAAAACAACCCTAGCGATTATGTGGTCATTGCCGGAATCTAAGAAAACTTGTGTAGAGCCGGGAGTTAAACCATCAAGGCCAACTGCGCTACTCAACATAGTTTCGGCACTATTAACTAAAGATATGCCAGTTAAACCAGTTGCTCCGATTGGGCCGGTGGGTCCTGTAGCCCCTGGAGCTACAGATGAACCACTTGTGATTTCATCCGGATCAAATCCGAAAATATAAACATCAAAAGTGCCAGGGTCAGTACCGCCGAAAGCTTCGTCGATTTCCAGGATTAAATTATCTGTGACGCAAACGCTCTTGTCTTGCAAGACTAATTGATAAACGTCGTCTGTGTTTTTAAAACCGGAAAGTACTTGATTTGTTACAACGTTATCGAGCCCGGTATCGCCAAGCACGCCGATATTAATTTTTAGAGACGAAGCTCCGATATCAACACTGCCACTAGTCATCTTGAAAAGAAGGCGAGTAACAACTTTAGCCCCACTTGTTCCAATGCTTAGGATCGAATTGACCCCACCTATTGTTCCATCAATAGAAATCGGAGGCGTTAGTAAAATATCAGAGTTTGCTAACCCTGTGCCAACGTCGCCGGTTGGACCAACGTCGCCTGTGGGGCCAGTTGAGCCAATGTCGCCGGTCGGGCCAGTAGAACCAGTAACGCCGTCAGGGCCAGTCGGGCCGGTAGCTCCAATTGTAGAATCACTATCAATAGCGAATACAGCGATTAATTCGTCGTCGGCCATCAGCGGAGCAGCAGAGCCCGTTCCTGTAGGACCTGTTGGTTGCCAAATGATTTGTTGGAAATTCGGCCCGGTTAGTTGATAATCTCGGCCAACACCCTGAACCTGGAACATCTTGTTTTGGAACAATCGGACAGCAGTAGGATTGTTGATTTGAGCTGTAATTGTATCGCTAAGAATCGTATCACCGTCTGATAGAGTGACTTCTTCAGGAACAAGTTCTTGTTGGATTGGAACGATCGGCAAAATGGCTGAATCTTCGATATAAACCGCGACAAGCTTGTCTTCTGGATCTAATTCTACGCCATGGTTATCGATCAACCAAACGATTTGATTGTTTTCTGGGCCAGTTAGCGAATAATCTACACCCTGCTCTAAGAACAATCTGTTCAAGAACAAACGGAAAGCTTGTGGGTTGGCTACTTGGAAGGTAACCGACCCAATATTTGTATTTCCGTCACTAGGGCCGACTCCACCAGTTGGGATAGCGACTTGCTCTTGATGAGGAATGGTGAAAAGATCGCCAGACGGACCAGTAGGCCCGTCAACGCCCGTTAGACCAGTGGCCCCAGTGGCCCCAGTCATGCCATTTGGTCCGGTTGGCCCAGTATTTCCTAGAGCACCGAATGTGCCAATGTAACGGTAGACGGTGATTTTGAGAGGAGTTAATAGACCTAGATCGGATGGTGTAAAACCTTCATCGAACCTAACAATGCCGTTCTTACTATCAACTTGATAGCGTCCATCTGTTAGGTTGATTACAGTGTTATCGTTTTCGAACAGCGTAAAGAAGTAACCAGCACCGAAAATCTGTGGAGTAATCCATTCTCGTAGTTGCGGGGTAGTTGGGTTTCCTGGAGTCTGATAAAGAGTCCAAGCTTGCCCGTTAGATAGCGGAACTTCAGTTAGGACTGACAGGGTTAGTTTGTCTACTACTGGGTCTGTAGCGGCTGCTGCGGCATCGGCTGCTCCTGGCGTTGCAGCGGCTGGGACTGGCTCGGCATAAATATCAGTTAGACGAACCGTAGGCAGCCACGGTAAGCCTTCCTCGAAGTAATTCTTGTTTGTATTGGTAGATGCTACACCTAGAGATAGCTTATTTGCAATATCTAGTGTTGCTTCGTCGCCAAGCTTAGCCATATGTTATACACCCATCAACTGAATTCGAAGTTCGACTAGTTTTCGTTCATTAACGTAATAAACTTGTGAACAGCGATCAGAGACCTGAAGTTTCAGTTTGAAAGTTCCACCACTTCTAGATATATGTTCGTTGTCAGACCCATCTAGAGCTGCTTCGACACAGCTAAGCAGATCAGCGCACTCTGAAGCAGATAATTGATGCACAGACTCACCTCGGCTGTCTCCAGCTTTCAGAAAAATCTCGTTACCTTGTCGTTCTGCTACAAATTTCATATTTTACCAGTTTATTGACAATCCTGACCCTGTGCCTACAATTTCCGTAGCCGCCGCATCAGCATACGTAATTTCGACAATGATTTGAAAATCAGATCCCGCATCAGTACCAATAGCGCCGAGACTAAATTCAATAGCACCATTAATACTAGGACTATTAACACCAGAATTGATCCGACAACCTTCACCATCAGCGCCACCAATCAGAGGAGCACCTGTAGGGAAAGTGCCAGCACTAAAAGCAATTAAAGCGTCTAACCACACCGTCTTTCCAGGAACCTTAAGGCGAATAGAAACATCACCCGGACCCAAATCAGCGTCAGCAAGACCAGGCAAAGTAATAATTCCATTAGTTTGTGATCCAGTCCCAGATCTGAAAACTCGATAATAAGTCCTGTTACCAGGGCTCAAACCAGAATAATCCGGGTTTGGCTGTGGTTCAAAAGCAGACGTATAATCTGTTTGAGGATAAGCTAAACGATTAGATGGAACGACTTCGGCGCGATATACCTGAAGACTGCCCCCAGCTGCCGTGCCAGTAAGGTCATCGGCAGAATTCCAAAGGCTAGGATTTAACGCACCAGGGAGAGCTGTTCCGGCGATCGGAGTGTCGAAATCGGTTGAATCAGGTAGACGATAACGTTCGTCCACGAATCTATCTAATGTATCTGTGCTATTTGGGCTTACACTCATAATGGCGAAATTACCGCTTGCAGTTGCTAAAGTATAGTTACCATATGGATCTCGTGGAGTAATATCAGCATCTGGTTGGAAAATTTGTACCCCACCGCCTGCCGCAACACTAAACGCAGTTACGGCCATCGTTTCACCACGATCTGGTGGAGTCGAAACACCAGCGACTGCTGGGTCTGTAATTGCGATTCCAGTTGTTGCATCTCCAAAATCGGAAACATCTAAAACATCAGGTATGTTAGTCTGGTGATAAACATTGTTAAATGGGCGTAGCAATGAAAAATCTAGATCGAACGTCGATCCGGCGTCGTAGTAGGTAATACCGCTTAATTGTTTTGTTACTGGAGTGTTTTCGACAATGGTTTGCCCAGAAACTGCAGGGTTTGTTGGAACCGTAGGCAGGTCGGCATCATAAAACCATTCCAACAAGTTACTAGTATTAGTAATACCGGTAACGTGACGCAGTTGTGCTGAATTGTATCCGTCTACCATCCCAGCAGTGTTTAGAGTGATCCTAGACATGCCTTGTTGGAAAATATCGATTGAAACGACACCTGACGGCGCGACAGTTAGAATTTCCAGGGTACCGCCTACAAAAGTGACGACTCCGGAAACCATAGGATCACCAGCGCCCGTAGTGTTATAATCAGCGGCTACGTTTTGTCCGGCTACACGGTTTAGTTCTACGAAGTTGGCAGCCAAGTCTAATGTGGCTACGTCAACACCGTTAATAGCTAGGATTAAAACTCCTAAACTTGCAGAACCAAATTGAGCTGCATTAGTGTTGAAGATATAAGATGTGTTTTGTGTGATGTTGTTATATAGGTCGCCTGCGACGGTAGCTGGTGGATAAACTGCAGCGTTCTGTGAAAGACGGCCAGCGACGAGGGCTGGGAGGCCAGCGATGAGGCTCAAAGCGGGTGGTGGGGCTCCCGCACCTATATACACTACTCCAGGTGCTACTTCGGTAGCTACGTGGTCTTGTCCGACCCCTGAATCAGAAATGAATCTAAGCTCTGTGACTTCCGTAGCGATCTGTTCGTTGCCGCCACCTGGAGTATCAGACGCGACAGTGATGCTAGTTAATTCTGGGCTCCATTCGCCGCTACGGAAGACAAGTCCTTGCCCGTCCACGGCTCCAGTAGTATCGACATCTAATAGATCGCCAAGATTGGCGGCTACTGCGGCAGGACCCCAAATGGTGCCATCGAAAGTAAGAACATCTCCAGCGTCTGGAGTTTGTGTACCGTCTGTATCGACATCTGTTAATGCGTTGAGGGTTAGGTCTCCAGGTACCCAATCTGGCCCTGAGAATTGTAGAACTTGTCCAATGGATGGAGCTGGAGCTACGACATCTCCTAAGTCATTGAGATCATTGTTGGTCTCAATGATTGTTAAACGTTCTTCTACTGACCCGCCTGTGAAGTCGTAATTGCCAATTGCGTCCGTTAGACACTCAAGTTGGGTTTCCTGCTTGTTGTGGTCCGCTGCAGGGATGACTTCGCCATTTTCGCGAATAGTCTTAGAATATGGGAATTGTAGATTGCTGGCCATTTATACTACCCGTTTTATATTTAACCAGCATTCTGTTCAGCTAAAGTTTCCCCTTTATAGAACGAATCAGGACGAAAGGCGAGCGGTACTGACTCTACAGGCTCATCTATAGCTGTGCCAAATTTAGTTGTTATAAATTTAGGTTGAACGGTTTGGGTGCCCATGTGCCATCTCGCATTTCGGTTAATGTTTTAATTCGATTGGCACATCCTTCGATCATTATCTCTAGTTGTGCAGAAATAGCTTCATTATCAGTGCTTTCCATAGCATCTAGATAACCTCTTACCGCTTCCTTTTCAAGTTCGATGCAATCATCGACTTTTTGCGGTAGTTCTTCTGTGTCGTTGGCCTCTGATTCAACACCATTTCGTGTGAATAAGATATCTGGCTCTTTAAAGCTTAAGTCCATCATCTCTTGAATAGAACTGTCAAGCCTATTTTGGAACGTTCCTTCCTCGAAGGTATCGTTTTCTTTCTTCTTTTTCTTTTTCTTTTTCTTCTTACCACCCTCGCCGTCACCTTCATAGGTAAAAGCAGTCTTGTTACGTCTAAAAGAACTAGGGTGTTGGGACTGGGATCTGGCCAACTTATTGGTTGGGCCTTTAAATTGGTCTTCTTGCATTTCTTCCTCTTCTTGGATGGACAAAATAGTAAACTTGAACAAAGGATTATAAGTAGAGACGTTAAAATCATTCTCTTTTAAATCATTATAATTTACTGAGCTACCGTTATAGCTTAATTCGACTTGTCTATCCTTTACAAAGTTGCTCATATGGCGCAAAGTGTTTACAATGTCTTTGCTATCTAAAAGTCGATATCCTTGTACGTTGTAATAATCTGCATCGATACTGTAATCAATATTATTGATACGACAATGCTGGTCAAATTCGTCATAGACTTCTTTTAACCGATCATGAATCATCTTAAAGACTTATACCTACTAAAATATTTTACCATAGCGTCAACTAAAGGATCGACTTGATTGCTAAGATTTAGAGCGTGACCATTATTTCGCATGAAACGGCGTCCGTGTTGGTTGCCGTCGAAGACCCACATAGCTTTTTCTAAATCTGGTTTGCAACTCAAGTTCGTTGAACGATAACCAGCCGACATTCTACCATCACCAAGATTAACCATTAACTGAGGCAAGCGCTTACGCAGACCTTTAGCTAATTCAATGTTATACTCTTCAGTTGCATGACGAACATGCATCTCAAGTTCAGTGACTCGATCTTTAGCGTCTTGAAGCTCTTTGGAAAGTTCGATAATTAGATCGTACTTTCCTTTAGCATCGCCAGGACCATTGAAACTATCAAGTTGCTCGTTTAAAGCATCGCCAAATTCTTTCATTATGTTCCTACCGCGTTAAGCTGGAGCTGTCCATAGACGAACTCATTGAAGGTTATTAATTGATCGCGGACTTCAACGTCTCTAAGGATCGCCCCAGGCCATAGACGGAATCCAACCTTGCCAACCTCAGTTAGAGGAGCGACAGGGAAATATGGGGTCGTGATTGTCTGAGGGCTCGGAAGGGCAGCCGAAAGTTGAGCATCAGGTGGTACTAACAACTTGTTCCACCATACCCAAAGTTGACCGTCTCGATACATGATCTCAAGTTCGTTCCATTGTTCTGTTTCCCCTTCAAGAGGAACAGGTAGGAAACCACCATCGACAACCTTAAACCCAAGCGGATCAACAGTCGGTGTTTCATTACCAGCAACGATGAACCCGCTCTGAGTCATGATTCGACTAACGGCCTTAGTACCAGGTAGGAAATCGCGGACGAAATCGTCTGAGAAATCATTTTCGATGTTTAACCCATACGGAGTTGACATGTCTAGGATGCCAGCTGAAGCCTGAAATTGGATCGCTTCGGCCCCAGTGTTATCATTGATTGAGAATTCTAGTCTCAATGCCGGTGCTGAGTAATCTTCGTGGATCACTTGAACAACAGTAGTCTCAGCAGGACTAGTAGTAGCAGCTGCGTTTTCCAGCTCTGTCAAGTTAGTAGCATCAGGACCAGTAAGATCAGTAGCTCCAGTACCTTGTAGTTCTGGAACGAAATCTTCATTCAATGGGAACGGGTCAGAAAAGCCAATTAGCATTACTGCACTATCGTCTAAGCGATCGAAAGCTGCTTTATATTGATAGCCCCAAGTTTGGTTTCTCCACTTGCCATTCATGATACGAAGCATGCCAGATGGAGGAAGTTGTTTCCATCCAATGCCAGCACCCTTTAGAACAACGAATGAGTTACCTTGGAAGGCTCCAGTCTCAATTGTTCCACGACGCACAACCTTCAAATAGATGTCATCAAGACTATCGATCGGAGCACGTAGCAAAATGTCCAATGGAGGGAAACGACTTGCGTCCGGGCGGCCTACGAGAGCTTTAATGTAGACGTTACGGTGATTTACTCGGTGCCAGAGGAAGACAGGACGTTCCTGGTCCGACATTGGCGGAGTTTCACTGACGATAAGCCCAGGAATTGATGGGTCTACATCAGCGACATATTGGTTATTGATTGCGATGCCTGATGGCTCGTCTGTAGTATCCTTAATGAAGACATCGAAAGTATCAGTTACCGCTAAATCTGCGACTCGCCCATCTGGGTCGAATAGGGTGATTTGGCTAGCGCTATTCTCAACTACTCTGAATTCTACATCGATCAATAAGCCGCTGCGGAATACAAGCACTCTATCGACCAGCTCGTTAACTCCAAAAGTGGCTCCGCCAAGAGCGGCTGTTGCTACGATTTTGAAATTCGGAGTGGGGTTGTTGAAATCGGAAGCAGGGTCGATCGCCTGGACCGAATCAGACAGTATGATTTGTACGTCTGTGCCAGCGGCAACCTCACCATCGTCAGCAAGATATAAACGATCTTCGAATCCAGTAATACCCCACTGGGTACGCTCAAATAGACGGATATCGCTAACTGAAGACTTGGCTGAAGTCAATTCGGTGGGAACGACCCCAGGAACTTCATCGCGAGCATGTAACAAGTCACCAAATCTGATACTGCCAGTAGCGGCCCACAGAGTGCCAGGATTTAACTTAGGCTCTTTGCTAAAGTAACGACGGACTTGGCGAGCACCATTAATTGTTCCAATCTGGAATTCCCAAATTTGTACTAATTGCCCGATTGGCAGAAGATTTCTAGTAGCGTCAAGGAGTAGAGTCCTAGGGGCTTGTAGATCAGTTGGAAGGTTCTCAGGGTTTTCATAGCTCCACACATTAGTGGCTGTAAATTCGTCACCAATTGGAGCAGCGGTATCAACTGACCAAAATCTGAGATTATAACGGTTGTCTGTAAGAACAGTGGATGTTAATCCAGTTACTACAGCCATTTGGCGGGTAAGAGTGTGGCCTTTATAAAGTAGAGAACCAAGTAGGTTAGGTTCCCTCTCGATATTCATATCAAAACGGATTTGGTTTCCGTCATTGTCCAAGCCCATAAACCAAACATTCTGAGGAATGCCGGTAGCACCAGGAGTGAAAGCCCAACCAATATTAGTGGTCTTGTTAGAATTACGAGCTAGAATGAGTTCAAATTCTGCTTGTCCTGGAGTGATAGTATCGTCGGCGCGTTTGAAAATTAAAGCTGGATAACTACCTTTCTGGTTTAGAGCAGCGGTTGGAGAAGATGGGTTTACGATCGTGCTTTCTGGGAGCTGATAGACTTTAAGTTCTCCATAAACGTTGACGTCCGGTATTTTACCGCCGCATGATGGCGGGCGAATTGCGGAAATGTCAGTTTCGTCTTGAATCCAGAAAATTTGGGCGCATTCCTCACATCCACAGTTTAAGGGGATGGGGGCGTCTACGGTAAACCGTACTACGTTTCCAATTCTTTCAATGCTTAGAAATTCACTGCCAGAAGCTAGGATGACATCACCTTGTAGATAACCGCCATCATCTGGGAATCCAGCCCCAGCGAAACCAAGAATGCCTAGTCTCAATTGAGTTATGGCGTCTAATTTGGCCTTATCATCGGCGGACATGTGACCTTGAGTGTCCGTGGTGGCGATGGGTACTGGATCTTCTGCGACGTGGGATACGCCGTGAAATGGTGGGATGATGATGTCTGACTCTTTTGCATACAGTGTACGAGTCTGAGCGTCATATCGATAGCTTATAGTAAGGCCGTCAGGACCAGCGAGGTTTACAAACTGCTGATCTACTAACGTTGTGCTTGGTGGGATTTTCGAATTTGCCACAATAACTCCGCCGTATGTTTTGTCTATTTATCTTTGAGCCCTAAACATTATGGCATACCGTAGAAGAAGTAGCATATCGTATATAAAACACAACAGCCAGGGGCCACAAATGTCAGACATCAAAAGCATTCCAAAGATTGAATTGCATCAGCATACTGATGGATCAATACCTGTATCTACCACCTGGCAATTAATGGTAGAAAACAAGCTGGCACCTGTAGACACTATCGAAGAAATGGAAAAACTTCTAGTGGTTCAGCCAGAAGATGAAGGCAAGGGCCTATTAGAATATCTCAAGAAATTCCATTATCCGTTGTGGATCACACAATTCTATGATAATTTGGAAAAAGTCACCTACGATATCGCCGCAGACGCTTATAACAATCATAATGTAAGACTGTTAGAATTGAGATATTCTCCAACGATCCATACGTTCGCGGGCTTGACCCCCAGACAAGCAGTTGGTTCAGTATTATCGGGATTGAATAATGCCAAAGAAGACTTCCCAGATTTAGAGACAGGCATGATCGTTATCGCGATGCGTCATATGGGTGGCCATATCGCTAAAATCCTAGCACGGTTAGCTGTTTCTGAAAGTCAAGATTTGCATAGTCGATCTGGCGTTATCGGATTTGACATTGCTGGGGCCGAAAGGGGTAATCCACCACGTTTGTTTAAGGAAGCATACCGCATAGCTGCACAAGGCGGATTAGGACTTACAGCGCATGCTGGGGAAGATGATTCTTCTAAAGTGATCTGGGAAGCGATCGACGAATTAGGTTGTACCAGAATTGGTCATGGGTGTGCAGCGGTAGAAGATAAGGATTTATTGAGGCGACTTGCAAGAGACCAGATTCTAATGGAAATCTGCCAAACTTCTAACTGGCAAACAGGTGCTTGGCCAAAAGACAAGAAGCACCCATTATACACTTTCTTAGATTATGGCATCCCAATCGCCATTTGTACAGACAATACGACAGTTAGTAATACAAACCAAACCGTGGAAAATGACTTACTGGATTTAACGGTGGAAGAAATCGAAAACATTCACTTCCGTGCGCAATCCCATTCATTTATTAAAACTGCACATGAATAAACCAAGAAAACAAGAAGAAAAACTCAAAATCCAAATTCCTAAAAATGCTTCTAAGGAAGAAATCGAGGAATTTATCAGAGAGTTGCAAAACGCTAAAACACAAGCTCCTATCGTTGGAAAAACGAAAGAGATCATTATTACTGCAGAACATCAGGACAAAATGAGGGCTGCTTGTGCCTTTAATGCCGATCTTATGGATTATGTCAGACTTATGATGAATCCTGGTATGGTTTTAGAAGAAATCGATTCTAGAATTGATTATTTCACCAGAGAACACGGGCATATCCCAGCTTGCAAAGGTTATTTAGGATATCCTAAATCTTCTTGCATTAGCGTTAACAATGTCATCTGTCATGGAATCCCAGATTCGTATGTCCTTAAAGAGGGTGATATCGCAAATGTGGATTTGACTACTATCGTAGACGGTTGGCATGGAGATCAGTCTGAGACTTTTATCATTGGTGAAGTACCAGATTATGTTACAAAACTAGTTCAATGTGCTTTCGATTCAATGCATAATGCTATCGACAGTCTCTATCCCAAATGCAAGGTTAAGAGAATCGGAGCAGCAATTGAAAAAAGAACAAAAAAAGACGGTTTTTCAGTCGTAAAACATTTTCAAGGTCACGGAATCGGACAGAAATTCCATCAAGAACCAAACATTCCGCATTTTGTTCATCCGCATTTTGGTGATTTTAAACTTAAGCCTGGTATGTGCTTCACTATCGAGCCGATGATTAACGCTGGAAAATGGGAAGCAGTTATCGACAAAAAAGACAAATGGACTGCTAGAACTTTAGATGGTAGTCTTTCGGCTCAATTCGAACATACGATTCTGATGACTAAAAGTGGCCCAGAAATTCTAACTATTACGAAGCACGGCCCGCAAAAAGGTCACAAATTTTAATGGCTAGAGCTACTGGATATTGCTTTACTTGCGGCAATAAAATCCCAGAAAACCCATCATATGTAGGAACTCCAGTGGCAGGAGCAGGGTTTTTCGGATCTATGGCTAAAAATCATTTTCACTGTTCAACAGAATGCATGTCTAAGACTAGAGACAAACATCTTAAAAAAGATGATTGCTATCACGAAGACAGCTATTATCACGAAGATGATTACTATAAAGAAGACGATTACTATAAAGAAGACGATTACTATAAAGAAGACGATTACTACAAAGAAAATGACTTCTTTTAGCGGACTTGTTTCCAAACTGGCTTGGGTTTTGAATTTATTTTCTTGAACAGTTGATTGATCCGAGCATTATAGTAAAATTGATCTCTAAACGTTATTGGATCCGGCTCGTAATAAGATTCTGTAACAAATTTAGCGCCGACCAACTCAGCATATCGTAACGGGTTTCCGCCACCTATTGGTTGTTCGTTACGTATTCCTATGGTTACAGGAATGAACTGCATCTTGCCATCTGGATAAATGAGAGAGAATAATTCCTCTTGTGTTTCATTTTGGATTCTGATAGTCCATAATTTCTGAAAAGCCGACATACCCCGTGGGACTGTCGCTTTAACCCATACGCCAATGGCTGCGCCACCAGGAATTTCGATAGATTTTGGTGTGCTAGTATACGCTAATGGAGGAACGTCACCAGGACGCGTCACTCTATTTCTTGAAGTTGAAGCAGAATCGAAACTAGTATCGAAAGCGAATCCGACGCACCCATCCGGATCAGAGACTTCAGTCACCGTTATTGTTGTTGGTCCTGTAGAGACATTTCTAATGAAGAATTTCTCATAATAAGTGATCGGAACAGTTGCCCTGCCGGTGACATCGGAGAATAAACCGATAGCTTCTAAATCTTCAGTACCAACGCCAGAATCCGAGGCATTTTCTAACCCGCCTAGAACACTAACGTCTGGTTGACGTATCACAAGTTCACCAACTAGCGTCGGGCCAGATTGTTTAGTAACGCTATTGATTCTAAACCATGACTTTTGTGTAGTAGCAAATTCTGGACCGTTAATCTCGACCACTTCGGTTTCAATATTTCTAGTCGATCCAATACCTTCAACGATATAAACTTGGTCAATGTCGAAGAGGCTAGTACTACCAAGTTGAATTTGGCTTTCTAGCGTAAGGCCGTTTAATAACAACCTTTTTCTAAGGTCGATTGCCCCGCCTTGGGTATTTGTATCGTTTGCGGCATGGTTTTGCGCCCCATATAAGGCGATGAGTCCGGATAAAGATCCGAACCCTAGTCTACCAAATCCGCCAACGCCAAAGCTCATTTCAATCGGCCCTTAATAGCTTGATCACCTCTACCTTTTTACGCCACGCGGCAAGGAGATCACTCATTGTTTGTTCTAACGTATGTTTAGGTGACCACCCTGTTTGGTTGTTAAATTTACTTGAGTCTCCATATAAGAGCGTAACATCTGACGGACGTAGCCTATCGGGATCAACCCGCTTCTCAATAGTTCCGCTAAAAGTAGACACCCCAATAAGGAGGTCGAGAAGCTCCCCAATAGAAATACGCATATTTGAACAAATATTATAAGGCTCCCCAGGGCGACACACGTCCATAGCGATCCAGTAAGCCGCTGCAACATCTCTCGCATCAGTATAATCCCTTACACTCTCTAGGTTGCCATGTTTAATGACAGGCTCTTGAAGACCAGCCTCGATCATAGCAACTTGTTTACAAAAGCTAGATTCAACAAATGCATCCCCACGACGAGGACCAGTATGATTGAAAGTTCTAGTAATAATTGAATGGAGCCCGTGGGATTCCCAATATTGATAAGCTAAATGTTCTTGTGCACATTTACTAACAGCATATGGCGAAATAGGGCGAAGTTCATTGTCTTCAGTAATAGGAACTTCGTGTGGAAGAACTTTACCGAACTGTTCTGAAGAGCAAGCTATCTGAACTTTGGCCTCCGGAGAATACAACACTAAAGATTCCATCAAATTGATTTGGGATACGGTGTTGTTGACCATAATGTCGGCAGGTTGATCCCACGATGATCTGACAAAGCTTGTTGCCGCTAAATGGAAAACCTTATCTGGGCGAACCTTAGCGACTACTTTGCCGACATTGTGGGCGTCTCTCAGCTCACAGTCGTGCAATTTTACTCTTGGGTTGCCATAAAGATGGGAAATATTAGAAACGTCTGACCGATATCGAATAGTGCCGTGGACGGTGGCGTCTGGGACATTTTCTAAAATATAGTCAGCTAGGTGTGATCCGGTTTGTCCGGAGATTCCTGTAATTAGAACTTGTGTCATATGCTCCTACACTTATGCGGATGCAGCGGCGCGCAGAAGGCTGAACCAGTCTTCTGGTGGCCCAACTAGACGATCATGATTTGGCAATTTTACAAAAAGCCGATTGTTTTGTCTAGAGGATCCACTAATAGATACCGCTGTAGGATCAAGAATCTGAATTTCTCCTACTGGAGAATCTGGGCTTAATCGCACAAGTGTAGAGCCAGGAATTAAGGCAAGCACATCGAGAGGAGTTAGCTTGGTGCGCATAGTCCGCGCCCCGTCTGGGATTTCAACAAACCCGTTAACAACTGCTAATTTTCTTTCAATTCCAATGTCAGTCGAAAACGCCATAACTCACCTCGGTATATTTTTGATCATTAGAATGTAGTTATCGTCTTTAGGGCTACCAATACTCCTCATCCTAAAAGAATGGTATGGCTCGAAACGATCTAAGCAATCCCTCCAATCATCCTGCCAAACAATCGCCATGACCGTCTCGCAGTTAGGATAATTATCCAGAATCTGTCCTAACTCATCGGCATTCAAAGGAGACATAGGATCATTAGTGATGAGTAAATCAACTTCTTCTGCTTCATCAGATGCTGAACTCCCAAGAAATTCAGCCATTTCAGACATACCGTTGCTGTGTTCAGGGCTGATGTGCGGATGGATATATGATCCACCATCTATTAAAACCGCCAACCCAACAAATCCCCAGTCTGGATTAAGATCGTAAACGTTTAACCCTTCTACGGGAAACCACTGCTTGAACAACGCGCGATAGAAATTTGGATGTCGGCTAGTATAGAGAAATCTGGCAATTTCATAAGCTATATCTTCTCTTATAAAATCCATATTCTTTTTATAAAGAGCATTTAGAGCTTTCCAAATATTATTAAAAGTCCAATGCAGTCCCAAATCATTAGGCATAAATTGAAAGATTAACCGCCTTCCTTCAGGTCGGTGACGCCTTAGTGTGGAAAATCTAATGACATTGGTCTGGAAATGCTCTAGCGGTGTAGACTTGACTTTTTCAATTTCATCCCATAAGATCGGCTTATCATATTGCGGATTTATCCATCCTTTTTCGAAAAGCTGAACTGCAAAGTCGTGAATAAAGAAACGCACGTCCACCCACCCCATTTTTTGTAAGTCCTTGTTCTTGACTATAAAATGGTTTTTAAGCAATTCATACTTTTCTGGATATAATTGTGCATTAATTTGAAATTGCTTGTGGATTGGTGGCAATGTTTCAGTGATTAGATTTTCAAAGTCTGGAGTAAAAAGATTTACAGTGCGTTTATTGTAAGCATCTTCATTTAATGCCCAGTATTCAGTAATCCCGGTGTCGAATGTTACTCTGAGGAAGTAGTAGGTTCTTTCAACTCTTACTACGTGGGGATGTTCGTCGAGGTAATTTTCCAAATCTCTGAGCAAAAGTTTGGTCGCGATCCACTCTTTTCCCATTAGAATACCTCTTACCCCTGATAATCATATTTATCGTTCCAGCCCTATATTGCTCATAGAATGAATCGCGGGCGGCACGAATTTCTTTAAGTGTAGCCTTCCTAGTGTTATAAATATTAGATTCTGCTAATCCGCGCGTTCTGATTTGGAATAAAGCTAGCCAATTGGCGATCGTCTGATGAGAAACACCGGCTAACCCGGCGCATTGATGAAGAGTATACCCACACCCACCATCGTCATCAGATTCGAACCCATTAGACTCGCACCATTTTAGATAATCTTTACGACGAGAATAATAGTATTGTAACCATCCTTCTTCGCAACACGGATTTTTGGAGTAAACAGATTCTTCATGTGTTCTTCTCCGGATCCCATGTCGTTTCAATCTTCTAGCGACTTTATCCCAATCATTAGGATGGCCAATTAAAGCTGCGATAGCTGTTAAACCCATGCCTTTCTGGACATAGTGTTCTTCGAAGAAAGCTTTATTATCCCATCCTACTACTGGAGTTGGCAACGGTTTTACTGGTTTAACATAGCCGTTAACAATAACGCCACAACGACGTTTCCATATAACAATAGTATCAACAGATCGATCAGCCAAGACAGCTAACTCAACATTGGTTAGCCCCTTATTGATGCTGAAAAAATCTCTAAGAGAATTGTTGTCTCGTGGGTTTGGCATTATTCTTCTGGAATAGCATCGATAGACTGACTCATGCTCTGAAGAGCTTTTCTGATTTGCTCTTTCTCATCATCAGAATGTCCAACTTTTACCTTCTGAGGAGTAGCCATGCTAGACTTGACACTCTGGATTGGCGATTGAACAGGTTCAGTCCTAGGATGCTTCTTGACCTTAGGATGAATGACTGGTCTTGGAGCAGGTGCTTTAGGAGCTGGTGCTGGTTTAGTCGGTGTAGGCTCTGCCGCTGGCTCAGGTTCATCAAAACCAGGGCCTAGATCCAGTGGTTCCATTTCAGCTTTTGGTTTCTTCGGAGGTTTAGGTGGAGCAGGTGGCTTCGGAGGTTTAGGTGGTTTTGGTTTACTTAATTGTGGTTCAAGCTCAGGTTCCGGCAATTCCGGCTCCTCTTCAGCTTTCTTAACTGCTTTTTGTCGTTTAGCATCTTCAGACCCTCTAGACTGAATCGCTTTATCTAACAATTCACTTTTAGTGTCTATATCGAGTTCATTCCAGTCTTTGTGTGGATAGTCTTTGGCGGCTAATCCTTCAGCTTCTTCTTTATCGTCAGTTGTAGCTTTTAAAGCGTATAGTCTACCCCTTACCGGCCTGGTAGAAATCTTTGCCATATTATAAGTCCGATAAGCTCTGCGGAAAATATCTGGCAATAAAGTTTTCCCAATTCTATATCGAGACTTCATGTTGTTTACTTTAAGGATGTCTGGAAGAGCTTTTTGTACTGCAGCCAATTCTTCTTCATCAGCTAATACTGCTAAATTTAAACCACATAGAAATTTCTTTTTGACATCATGTCTATCGGTCATGCGCCAAGTTCCTAAATATAGGACAATCGGGCTCGGGTGAGACATAACAGCTTGACCACGGCGAATCTTCTGATAATCGAAATATAGTTTTTCGCCATAATCGTCAGAATTTTCGAAGATTGTTTGTGGTTCAGCTATTTCTTCTAAAAACATTAGTTCAACTGCCCTGACATGCCGTTAATCTTCATCGTAATCTTTCCAAGCTGACGACATTCGGCTCTAATATCTCTTGAACCGTCAGGGCGTAATTGGAATGGTCCATATCCAACATCAATAGACTTGGGCATAATGATTGGTTGTAGTTTTTTGGCTACTGGTCGTCCTAAGACGCACTTTTTAGCACGGATCTGATACATTATTTCCCTTTTCTACTTTAATGAATTTGTCTTGGCCTTGCAAGACTCGATCAGAATAGTATTGAAATTCCCTGAAATTATTAAAACGACGGATTAGGCGATCGCCATCCATCAATTTATATTGGCCAAGGGCTCGTTCAGATTCTTGGGTACGTAAAAGAGTTAACCTAGATAGGGATTCAGCTGGGACACCAGACTTGGAACCAAGTTTGGTACTATTCTTAGCCGTTACTACTTTCAGGTTCATCTTTTTGGATCGACATCTTTCCATGCTGCATTAGAACTTCAACTTGGCGCTTACGCACACCAGTCAATTTATCTAACGCACTCTTTTTATTTTTGGATCCTGCCTTCTTTACAACACTAGGATTAGCTTCAGTTCCTGTGATGACACAAGTAAAATCTTCCTTAATAAAAAGACCTTCCTTCAAAAGTTCCAAAGCTCGACCAGGGTTAACCGGCCCAGGCCAGAATGCAACCTGCTTAGATAACGGTGAGAACCGGCCAGCAGAAAGGTAAGTCGAACGGTTCTCTAGATAACCGCCGCGACCAGGCACAGAAGGCAATTCGTTTCGATGCCGAACAACAACCAACCTCTCATCTCGCAAGACGAAGAATTCTTTTGAATCGGGATCGTTTAATAGTGAATCGGGTGAAGTAATGTCAGTTTCGCTCATAGTTGCTCCTACGAGGTTATTTACTTAGGACCCATCGCGCTCTGGTATAATGCGATGGCAGCTAGCAGTCTGAACAGCATGCTTAACATTTAAGCCCCTACGAATAAGCATGATCTCAGAATTGCGCAAAACAGGGTCGTCAAAACCGATGAGACGTCCGTTTTTATATGGCAGGTGAGTGCTAAAACTAGTGCTAGTCAGCCCAAAAGCTTGACGTACAGTTGAAACCCTAGATGGATTATAAGCTTGTTTTTGGATATTAGAACGTTGATGCGGTGTTCCAGTAGTGTCCCGATGAATAGTATTTAATGCAGCTACGCCAATTGTCGATGCTACGTCGAAATGATTAGTTTGCTTTTTCTCTGAAGCAGCCAGGTTATTGACCACAGTAACTATAACGTAATCATTCAATCCAAACATGTTCTATCTTTGATGGCACAAAAATACGATACTGGAAAACCGCATGGATTTAAACGAAGAGCTTCTAAAAGACATTATGGAACGCCAAGAGAGTAACTGGGCTAAACGGGACTCTAAAGACGGTAAAAAACAAGTAAGCCAGGAATACTCGGCCCATAAAAAACGGCGAAATGCAACTGGAGCCGCGCGAGAGCAGAACAAGCGAGTTCGAGGCACAGAAAAAGGCCACAAACAAGCCGCAGCCCGTGATAAAGTTCGCCGAGCTAAAGAACAAGGCGAGATTAAACAACCTAAAACTTGTCCAAAATGCGGCACTGCTACTAGCGATATGATTTTCGACCACGATAAGAGCTATGAAAAATCAGATCAACTCGCTGGAAGATTCATGTGTAGGACGTGTCACAATAGAAAGGATAACAACAAACCAGGAGACAAATCCACTAAAGGAAAGCGTCGCCCTGGCATTATTGGCAAATCCAAAGGCGATACTGAAATCGCTAAGACTAAAGCCGAGGCCGTCAGAAAAGAAATTTCACCAATCCAAGAAATTATCAACATTATGGATGATGGTTGGGACGTAATGAACGAAGGTTGGGACGAATTAGGAATTGAAGACCCCAATTTGCCAGGAGACGAGCCACAGGGCGCTGATTGCATGCGATTTAGAGAAGAATTCTTCAAAGAATGGGAAGAATGGGAAGGCCCAGACGCCGAATTCGAAGCCGAAGAATTTAGTGAAGAACACCATGAACGTTGTAAAGGCTGCCAGACATGGCTTGAAGTCGAAATGAACCAAGTAGAAAAACCTTTTATGGATTGGTTATTCAATCGACTAACCGACGATCCAGAAGAGGTAAAGCGCCTAAAACAAAATGTCGAGCGATCCAGACGACGGGAAGCGAAGTCTCAAAATAATAAAGCGCCTGCCGAGCCCCCAGCAGGTTGGCAAATGGATTGCAACGCCGCGAGAGACATCATCGATCAATTAGATCAAAACAATCCTAAAGAATGGCAGCAAATGGAGCAACATACTCGAACGTGCGAAAATTGCACACATTATCTGCATCAAACAGGGCCCTATGAAGGCAAGCTTGGATTCAATCCAGACGATTTAGATTACGATTGATGCAGATCGTATTTTCGGTACGTAACGATTGCACCATAAACACTATGGGTCAACACTGCGCCGAATTTTTCCCAGGACCATATCATATGGTTATAACAACTGGCAGCTCGTTCTAGTTTATCATCGACGGATTGTAGGCTACCAGGGCTTGTAACATCTATTACTAAATCACTAGTAAAACGAGATTTAGCAGTCACTATAGTGTCTTCAAAAAAGAATTCCATAATTTCAAATGGACGCCCAGGGCGATTCATATGCATTACAAAAACTTTATCGTTATTTCGAAAAACTCCGTTAATTTTATTCTTTAATAAATGCTCGTGAACAAGATCGATTGTATTCATACAATTTAAATACTAAACTTTATCTAACGTCTGGCAGATCTAAATCTGGAGCGTCGTAGTCGTCGTCATCATCATAATCGGGATGGTTAGATGAAATATGCGTAGAGCGGTGCACTCTCTGAACCTCCGGAGAATCTGTTTTACGTACTCGACAGGTAGCACAAATGGTGTCAGTAGTAAGGTAGCTGCCTCCGCCTGCTTTAGCGATGGCTGACAACATTACAACATTTTGTTCTGCACTAACGCCAAAGCAGAAGATTCCGATTTTTCCTTTTTTACGATCTGTTCGTGCTTTCTGCAATTTATCGATTAGAATTTTAACTTCTGACGGTTTCTTACCTTGAAAACTTGGATAAGTATTGTTCCCATCAGAGAAAAGAATAATAGTTAAATCATCACGATGAATATTTAATTCAAATGCTTTTTGGATAGCTGAGCCAATATCAGTATAACTAGTACATCTTACTTTATTTAGAAAATCGTTAGCCGATTTCACTGCATTTAAACTGGGAAGCTTTGCCCATCCGGTCGGCGGTGGTTTTGGATCGTCTTTTTCTTTAAGACCTGCCCAGAAACTCATCTCGTTTAATGTAGATTGAAATGTGAACATGCTAAACATGGCTTCGTCTGTAGGCATATGTAGTATGCCATTTACTTCGCGCATCGCCACTTTAAAACGGTCATTTCTACCCATTGAAGTAGAACAATCAAATAAGAAAATAATGTTCTTTGTTACACGTTGTTTGGTTCTAACAACGTGTGTGATAATTGGTTTAGTTGGTGGTTTAGCCCCTTGCTTGGTATCTTGGCCACCACCTCCGGGGCAAGCAATACCAAATAACAAGGCTAATACTAGAAAAATCTTCTTCATATTTGGCGTTTATAAAGACCTGTATACATGACCAATATCCTTAATATGCTCAACTTGAACGTCATTATCGATTTCTTTATCTGATAAGAATTGAACGGTTAAGTTGAACCCGTTGCATTGAATGCTGGCTATGTTCGTACCTTCCGGTAAGTCAAGCCAATCCTCAAGTTGTGTAATCGGAATTGTGAACGAAGCCCGATTTAGTTCCATTAAATGGCTGCTAATAGAAGAGGTAGAAGGAAACGGGCCCCAGCTGTCCCGATAGCTTTGGCAATTTCTAAAGCTTGTTCTTTTGCCTTTTCACGGTCTACTTCTTCTTGGGCAACATCGACCGCATCCCTAAGCATACCATCGATGAGGTCATCCGCCGAAGAAGCCCCAGATCTAATAAATTCTAACTGGGCTTCATGCGTATCGCCACGGGCTACGTGAGAAACGAATAATGTTAAACCTTTGCCGCCTAGCAACACTAGACTAGATTTATGGCTCTTTACAATATCTAGAGCTTGTGTTGCTCCTTGTTTAAGAAATTCGTCATCGGTTTTATCAATTAATCTGCCTAACTCGCCAGCTAAGTCATCAAACCATTCATCGCTATTGTCGTCATATTGACCTTGCAATGCGTCAAGTGCTTGTCTAAATAATGACATCAGTTACCCTCTGGATCTAGACCTAATTCTACTAGAACTAGTTTCACGTCAGCAGGCGGTTCATTACCATTGACATTCCATTCGAATGCCCAAAACGCGACTCGTGAAGCATGGATATACCTACGATCTTGCTCTGGAGTAGTTTCACCGCTCTCCATCAAGTTGACATATTGGTCGGCACGCGCGGCGTTGCGACTAGCAACATCTCTAACTTTTTGAGAGACACATCCGGTCGTAAAAACTAAAGCCAATAACGTTGTGTACAGTAATTTTTTCATCTTTACTCCTTGTTGAGAGCGTAACGCCCTTTAGATGCATCAGCAATTACATCAATAAATACTGATAACAAATCATTTTCTATCCTAATTGAGTTTTGCTTTGCGATACCCAAAATAACGTCCATCACAGCTTTCTTCTTTTCAGGACCACCCTCTACGTCATATGCTTTAGCTCTTACTTCAGCAGATTCCATAATTTGTGGCAGCAAGATGAATAAATCGGTTGGGTCGCACAAATCATATAGCTTACTAAGCTTCTTTACCGTTTCTGCCAATTTTTCTGGTTTGTAGATCATTTTGTGTGTAGCTTTACTTTCCAAACACAATCGATGTGATCGGCCACTGGAACGCACGGAACACCAGCCTTGTAGACTGCATGGTCGTTACCTCCTGGCTCTAAAGCATCGCCGAAAAATAAGATATCTTCTCTTTTGCAATGAAGATATTTTTCGATCATCTCTACGGCGAACCCTTTGTCCATGCCCCTGCGAGTAACATCAATACTAGTGGTACCGCCTAACCGGACATCGAAGTCAGGCAATAGAGGCCGCATGATATCAAGTATTTCATGGCGGCGGCTACGCGTAGGGTCCCAGCCCTTTTTTAATTCGTACGGAGCTTCTTGGCCTAGCGCACTAAAAGTGACTTGAGAACCTCGTTCTTCTAAGACATCTCCAAAGGTTGTAGGTTCGTAATAACCGGTTTGTACAAACGCTTCATTAAAAACACGGAAAATGACGCTGACTTCATCGTCTTCTAAATCATTCTTATAGACATTTTTAAGGTCGCCGTTTTCACCAACAGTGTAATAAGATGTTCCACTAGTGGGGAATAAATGTAAGCGTTCGAACCCATCACAAGTTGGGATCAGAGGTCCAATTAGTTGTTCTTTAAATTGTTCAATCTTTCCGCCGCTGATAACACAGACTCTGTTTGAGAACAATAGTTTAACAAGTAGAGATTTCATTTGTTCGTCGATTGGACTCTTGCTTTGGGCTAGCGTGCCATCTAAATCGAATGCTAAAATCATTTGGCTCCTTCTAGACGATAGACGGTGATATTCCCGTCTATTCTCTCAGAGAATGCTTTAATTTCTTTTAAATACCGAACCCAATCACCGCCAGCCGCCCCGCAACCGATACGCCACGGGAAAGCGAAGTCACCTTCAAGTTGTTCCAATTGTTCTAAACATTCTTGGAAATAATGAAGCCTAGCTTCGCCGCCATCTTTTCTAGAATTAGGAAATCGGCTAAAACCAGGGTAATATTGTCCGAACAAGGCAACAACCATGCGTTGGTCACCTGTTCCTGTAAGGCTTACTGTACCAGGGACGTCATGAATTTTCCTATCCGTATAAACGTCAGAATACGGATACTTGTTAAAAACAGCTTTGGCTAAATGTGCCGACCTGGTCGTGACACAATTACACTGATGACATAAAAAAGTTTCCGTAGATTCGAAAAGATCGCCAGTAATAATTTTAAGCATCGCAGTACATCGCATCCGTTCTTAGAACATATTTAACACCCCAAAGCACCGGATCGCCTTGATGGAGGACAGGATGGTCGAAGATTAGCATCTTACCGGCTTTTGGTTTAACAATTTCGTCAATTTCATCGAACCTAGTCGCTCCGCCTTGAACGTCATCATTTAAGTAGATGAGAACAGTTAGATAACTCTGTTCTTGAGGGCTACGATGGTAAGCTCCATCGTAGTGCCATTTGAAGTATTGGCCAGTAACATATTTGTAATATCGGAACCGCTCATTTAATCCACTGAATTTTCTGCCGCATCGTTCATTTGGAATATATTGTCTAATTTTTTCTAATAATAAATCAGCGCGTTCTTTGTTGTCTTCGATTACTCTAGTGTTATTTCGAACATCTGAATTTTTTATCATCCCCTTTTTGGTGGTGATAGTGGCCTCTTTAGGCCCATTAGCTTCAATAAATTCAATGAGTTCTTCACACTCTTCAACAGTAAGAACGTTTTCGACAGTGTAAATCTGGACACCAATAGGGTCTTCGTAAATCATATGCTTCATAATAATATATACAGATTATCGTTCTAACCACCAGCAATGAGGGCAACCGCGTTTAAAGAAAAAGTTGTGAAACCACTGAGGAAGATATCCTCCTGGGCGCAATTTAAATATGCAGCAGTCGTAGTGCCCAACGTCCATAATGTTCAGATACGGCAATACCCACCTGGAGGAAGGTGGGTATTTGGGGCGAGAAGATTAGATATTAGGGACGTGCAGCAGTAACACGGTAGGTGACGCGGAGAATATCGCCACCGCCAACTACTTGGTCTCCACCAGTGAACAAAGCATGAGCCCAAAGAAGCGGGGTAGCACTAGTGCTCCCCTTGAGATTAGCCTCGGTCGCACCGACAGAACCTGGAGCACCCAGGACACCCATTACTAAGAAAGAACCGGCAACGGTACCAGCGCCAGAAATATCAAAGTCAAGGAGGGAAGGGTTAACAAGTTGTTGGGAAGCTGCAGGGCCTGGATCGACAACGCCAGTACCAGCCGTGTTGCCAGTGTCAGACCAGATAGCACGTGTATCAGTTTGAGCATTGACAGCGTAAGAAGTGAATTCAGTCCAACCAGCATGCGAAGCATGAGTATCAGCATTGGCTAGAGTAGCAGGGCCAGTAACAAGACCGACGGCGGCTCCGGCGTGGTTTGTTCCAGCGCGGAAGTATTTATCCAGAATATCATCGAGGCCGTCATCGACGACGGCGTTTTTTGCGGTGTCTTTCCATCGTAAACTGCCATCTGCGCGATAACATGAGAACTCGAAGACTCCAAATGGATTGAAAGTGTTGTTAAGTTGATCCATGGTTTTGTTCCTTGCCGCCTTAATTAGGATGGCCGATGTCTCGACGCCCAATTTAAATTTGCTCTTCTTTTTAGCCACTATAAAGATCCTTGATACAATTATTTTTGATGTATGTAATGAACTAATGAAAGCATATTTAGATCTGTTACGTAACGTAATGAATAATGGTGTCCAGCGTGGAGATCGTACAGGCACTGGAACCAAAAGCATCTTCGGATGCCAGATTAGGTTTAACCTAGAAGATGGGTTTCCATTAGTCACCACCAAGAAAGTTCACTTAAAATCGATCATCCACGAACTGTTATGGTTTATAGCTGGAGATACCAACGTCAAGTACCTCCAAGATAACGGAGTTAAAATCTGGAACGAATGGGCTGATGAAAATGGAGACTTAGGACCAGTATATGGGCATCAATGGCGAAACTTCGGAACAAACCGAATCTTTACATTCGTTGATCAGAGAAGTGAAAACGACAACGGCGTGGATCAGATGGAACGCCTAATTGATGGACTTAAAAAGAATCCGAATAGCAGACGACATATCATGTCTGCTTGGAACCCAGTCGATATCGATCGTATGGCTCTGCCACCATGCCACGTACTAACTCAATTTTATGTACATGAAGGGAAATTAAGTTGCCAACTTTATCAGCGATCGGCTGACCTCTTATTGGGTGTTCCGTTCAACATCGCAAGTTATGCACTATTGTTAACGATGATCGCTCAAGTATGTAACTTGAAACCACATGAGTTTATCCATACCTTCGGCGATGCTCACATCTATAGCAATCACGTGGATCAGGTAAACTTGCAATTAAGTCGAGAAACCAGAGAACTTCCGACTATGACAGTAAATCCAGATGTTAAATCGATCTTCGACTTTAAATATGAAGATTTCAAATTAACTAATTATAAACCGCACCCTAGAATTAGAGCACCAATCGCTGTATGAATTTAGAAGCTATCGCCGCCATTTCCAAAAACCGTTGTATCGGAGTTGGTAACGAACTCCCCTGGCATTATAAGGAAGACATGAAACACTTCCGAAAGATCACCAGAAGTCGAGTAGTTATTATGGGTCGAAAAACATTCGAATCCATTGGTAAACCTCTTCCGAAACGGATTAATCTTATCTTGACTCGCGATGAGGATTGGGAACCAACAAACGCCGAAGGCCATATGGGCACACACGTTGTCCATTCTAAAGAGGAAGCATTAGAACTTCTGCCAAAAATTCAAGACACCACTCTTAATCCAATGGTTATTGGTGGTGGAGAAGTTTACAAGCTTTTCCTACCAGAAACTAGCAAAATTCATCTAACATTGGTTAAGAAAGAATGCGAAGGCGATACGTTTTTCCCGGAATTGTCAGAAAACGAATGGGAAGTTGAGGAAGCGATAAATTCCCTTACTACACCAGAATTGCAATTTCAAACATGGGTCCGCAAATGAACCTGAATAAGAAGCGTGGATTTATTATACGCGGATTCGATTTTCATACTGGAGCAGAGACTGCTCCATTTTTCCGAGTTTATAACGAAGATAAGTCGTTCACCGATTATGATATCGCCATCCATGATCTAGAAGTAGAGATCTGTGACCCAAACAATTTTTACACCATCCGTGAGCGAGAAGGAAAAAGGAAGTATTTAGACTATTCAGATAAGGTCCTCGGAAAATGAGTGACGAGATGAATCTTGACGATGTCATAGAATTTGTTTGCGAGGATCTCGGATTAAAGTACGGCGGCAAGCATTCTAGGGGTTTCACTAGAACGATCGAGTCTGAGCATGGTTTAATTTATCTAAACATCTTTAAAACTTCGCTCGATATCACGAGTTTTAGTATGAAAATCCCTGGTTCTAATGTTAAAACTAGGAAGATGGATATTTCTCCGAGTTGGCACGTCGATATTCACGACCCAACATCTCTTGAGAATGTTTCAGATGCCATTAAATCAATTGTGAAATTTTCAAAAGAACAACAACAAGAGCTAATAGTATGAATGAAGTGTTGTCTGAGAGGTATGCGAGCCCAAAATTAAATAGGCTGTTAAGCAAAGAATCGCGATATCGCGGTTGGCGAACAGTTTGGATCGTTCTTGCGGAAGCACAACACGAACTAGGTTTCCCGATCAACAAGCTTGACCTAGACGCTGCCAAAAGAACGGCACATATTATTGATTTCGATCGTGTAAAAGAAATCGAATCCCAGACTCGACACGATGTGATGGCTCACCTTCAACATTGGGCTGAGATCACCCCAGAAGCCGCCAGTTGTATCCATTTGGGTGCCACAAGCTGCTACGTAACTGATAACGCAGAAAATGTTATCAATCGGGAGGCTCTCCACATCATTGTCGGGTCAACCAAAGAACTCCTTAGGGAGTTAGCACCCGTTGCGCTAAAAACCGCTAGCCATGCGGTTAGAGGATATACTCATTTCCAAGTCGCCTCTCCAACCACCGTCGGGAAGAGAATCGCGATGTGGATGCAAGACATCACAGACGATGTGATTCAACTTGAGGAATTCCTCCAAAACATGGTTTGTAGAGGAGCGAAGGGTACCACCGGTACCCAAGCTTCCTACTTAGCACTAGCCGACGGCGATCACTTTAAAGTTGCAAAACTAGATGAATTGATCGCCGAAAAGTTAGAATTCAAGTCAACAATTGGATTATCTGGCCAAACTATTACGAGAAAACAGGACGCCAAAATCGCTGACCTGTTATCTCAATTAGCAATTTCTCTTAGTAAAATGGGAAATGATGTCAGATTGCTTTCACACACAGGCGATTTAAGAGAAGGTTTCAGCAAAGGGCAAGTCGGATCATCCGCTATGCCATATAAACGAAATCCTATGATGGCAGAACGGCTTTGCGCGTTGACTAGACTAGTTCCACAATACAGGAACATGCTGGCTCAAGTCGCAATGACACAATGGCTAGAACGATCATTAGATGATAGCGCCACTAGACGAGTAGCCATTCCGGATATGTTCCTAGCTATTGACGGCGCATTGAATACTGCGAAGAAATTAGCTAAACTTCTCACACCCGGCCCAGAAGTAGAACATTGGGAAGATTCTGTAATGCTTGGGTTTGAACAGATTTTAGCTCAAGTTATGGCCAATGGCCATAAAGAAGGTCGTAGAGTAGACCGGCAAGAAATTCACGAGAAACTAAAATTATATGCCCATCAAGCCGACGACTTCGACGTCTTGCTACAATTATTGAATGATGATCCGACGTTTGAGGATTGTGTATTATGCCCTCTTCCGAATAAACTAATCGGAGCAGCACATCATCAGACTGTAAAATTTCTTAGGAACAACCAACAACACTGGTCTAAACGGAGCGGATCTTAGATGACTAATGAACCAAAAGGTGGCTGGGATAAATACGCCAGAGAGAATCCATATGCACCACTATCCAAGGATGGTGCGGCGAGTTATCTAAACCATTTAATTGACGGCGGGAACGATAGAATTCGAGCCATTAATGAATATAAGAAGAATTTGGCTAAATGGGAAGCTAGATCTTGGTTTGGTCGTCTAATATTTCCACGACCGAGATGCCCTTAGAACAATCAAAAGTAAAATATGAAACTTAATTTAATAAATGAAACAGATTTAGAATTAAGGCGTAACGAACGTGCTGCCCGAGCAGGGGGTGACATCGAAGCTATGGGAAAAGCTTTACGGACACGCCAAAGAGTTGGCAGACAAACAGAATTTGAAGCAGATAAAGTAACACCACAAGTGGCAGGTTTGGACAACTTGAATGACAAATGGTCATGGAAAGACACCTCAATACCATTGCCTAAAAATTGGGTCGTATATTGGATGTCTAATTATGATCTTGATGATGAAGAAGAACAGGAAGACGGATCACCATTAGCTAAACTCTCTTGGGCAACCTATCATAGAGTTGATTCTAACTGGGGCCATATGTGGTCATCGCCAAGCGTAAGAATCAACGTATCGGGTGAAAACCCAGAAAGAACATATTCGATTTGGGTTCAAATTTCCTTGCCTGACGAAATAAATAATATAGGCTCGTTAGAACCATATGAAGGAATATGGCAAGACTATGACGAAAATCTTAGTAAAGATGATATGACAAGCATTGTGGAAATTGCTTTGTTTTGTCCGAGTCTAAAAAAAGCTGTCGAAGTAGGAATAAAGCATGCATTTGGCGGCACTTGTAATAAAGGAATTTTAACCGGAATAGATACTCAAATTGGTGATCATAGCGGTTGTTCTATCGATGATCATTATGGTCACCAAATTGGTGAATTATAAACGAAGCGATATCCAACACTTATCCTAACGTCTTCAGCCCCAACACAATGCCATAATGGGTTTTCTTCATCGAAAGTGAAAATCCTAAAAACCCATTTTTTAGGTGTATCCCAGGAAGTTATAATTTCTTTAGATATTGGATCTTGGTAACGAAAGAATGACTTTCCTTCTGCCCAAGTTGCGTACAGACGTCCACCGTCTCTATCTGTGTGCCAGCCAAGGTATCCGTCTGATGGATACCAAGTTTTAGCAACACGAACGAACTCATAATCTTTTATATTCGTTTCGTTTTCGTAGATCTTCCTGCAATAATGCTCTATTTTGGGGTGTTCATTACAATCTTTGTTAAACTTATATAAATAAGCACTGTTGTTTTTTGCATTTGTTTTGCGTTTTAAAAGTTGTTTTGACGATAGATCGTTTCTATCTGGCCTGCCAGACATGATTTTGGGAATGGACATAATCCATTCCCTCATTTCATTAAGTTCAGCTATAATGGGATGATCAGACAGTATGTCTAATTCTTTATAGATCACGGTCCAGCAATAACAACCGTTGGGACAGAAGAATATCCTCCAGCAGTTGTAACAGCGATTGACGTGACAACATCGTCCGTTAACGTAGCTGTAGCTGCCGCGCCACCAATAGATGGTACAAATGTGACATCCGGAGCGCTTTCATAACCAGCTCCACCGTCAACAACTGTTATGGCTTCAACGCCCCAACCAACAATGAAGGTAGCACCAGTAGCGCTTCCAATAGCTGGTGTAGTTGCGACTGGATTACTTGGCGTAGCTGTGTATTCACCTTCTGCTGAAACTGTGGCTGCAAACACGCCTTGGTTATTAGTATCTTGTGTAAGCGAGAAACCGGAACCACCACCAGAGGTTGATGATTGTGTTAAGACAGCAAAGTTGGAATGTCCTGATGTGCTTGGAGTAGTAATTGTAAACTCAATTACATCTCCTGCTGTTCCTTCTGTAATAATGGTTACTACTGTGCCATCGCTTAGCGTAATGGTGTCTCCGCTAGCATACCCAGTACCAGGAACAAATGTTCCATTGAGTTCTCCACCGCCATAATCAGCTTCTGTTTGCGACAGAATAGTGCTAAAAGATGAAATGCTTAAAGTTGCTAATGTTAAAGAAGTTCCACCAACAATTGATAGTAATCCTGAGGAAGAGGAATAACCGCTGCCACGGGCTGAAATTGTTGCTGCTAACGCTTTTACAGAAGCGGAGGCGGTAGCAGTCCCAGTTTCTAATTTATCAGAAACGTCTTCGTCTACCGTTGGGAATTTAGTTGCGTCATAGGTGGTGTTACCAGACCCGCCTGATCCGCCTGTGGCTTCGAATCCGCCAATGTGCAGTTTCCCGGTTTCATCTGACATTGCAGCCGACCAAGTAATGTCTCTAATATGAGCAACACTTACGGCAGCGGCGAGCGATAACCCAAGAGACTCCATAAAAGCACGGAAATCTGGCCATGAGTAAAGTTCTGCCTCGACGACATCGACGTCTGCATTCGAGATGCGTTGACTTTGTCCGTCGTTGGCGCTAGTAAAATTAGCGACACGGCCATCACTATAGGCAATTAACGCGTTGATTCTATGAATTGAAGCCATTGGGGTATCCCCTCTGGTAATATATTTTATCTAACTTGATCTCTAACCATCATTAAAGCTTTAAGCAAGATTGATCTAACCATCTGGTCTTGAGAGGTTCCAGCGTGCTTGCTAATTTCTATAATCAACTCTTTAAAATAAGGATGGATTGTACAAGTGACCTTTTTGCCACCTTCTGTCGGTTTCTTAATCAGAGTAACTGTAGCAAATGGGTTTTCTGGTTTAAACTCATAGGTAACAAAAGGTCCGTCTTCTCCTACCATATACTTTAAAGTCAAGCAGTAACCAGGCATAGCTCCTTTTTCAAACAACATCAACAAAGCTTTTTTAACGCCTGGTTCTTTTACAGGATCGAAATAACCACCATTATCTTGGAGCATCATTTCAACTATCTCACGAATTTCAACAACATCAAACGACTGCCCAACAGACATTAGTTCTTTAATTGCAAATTGAATCTCGTGAGAGTAAATCACTCAGATTCATCCTGTTTACGAGCCCTATAATTTCTATTGTTAATGGCGTTACGGCGGCGGTATTCTTGCAGATTATTATCTCTAATCTGCTTTTTCTGAGCGGAATCGCACTCTTTACAAGACGCTCGCTTGCCATCTTTGCGACGACTGTCTGCGTTAAAACTGCTAAAAGGAAGTTCTAGCTCACACTTCGTGCAAGTTTTAACTTCTTCATTTTCCGGCTGGTCTGTTTCTAAATCCGACATGATATACCGTGTATTGTGATATGGTATCTTTATTTCCAACCGTTATAATATTGAAATTCTGCTCTATTGCAATTATTTTGCCATATCGGAGAGCGCGGTTTACAGCGTCCATCTGAATTTGGATTTCTTTAGGAGTCATCGGATGTTCTAAACTAGATGACCCAACTATAAACCTTTCTACCCATTTTATTTCCGGTACGTCCCAATCTGTCATAGTGTATATTCTACTCCTGCTAACAGGTGGTTTGGTCTGAACATGCCACCCACTAGCACGTGTCACAACCAGGCCGCAATCTTGTCTAAGCTATCCTCCTCATACAAGTTTACACTGATATTATCGTGGTCTGCTATCTCCAGCTTGCGACGACCGCCACGGACAGCCGGGACAGTCGGATACGGCCTCCGCATCTTCTGTCGCGCTTTGTAAATCCGAAGACTACACGTCTTGTTTTCGAAAAATACGGAATAAGAGTTAAGTCCCTTCTTAAAGCGAATGAGACCATTCCATTTTCCTTTTTCATCAGGAGGATCAACTAAGAACAAGCCTTCTCCCTTTAAAAAATCGATAATTAGCTCTTCAGACGGTATCACGATTTAGGGGCCTCATATAACTTCTTGGCAACATCAATTAATAAAATCCCGTCAAGATGATCGATTTCATGCATAGCACACCTAGCTGCTAAAGCATCATCAATAAATGTGAATTCTTCCCCGTCGATATCAATAGCTTTAACAGTCACACCTTGAGGACGTTCAACTAAACCGACTAATCCAGGGAACGATAAACAGCCTTCTGGGTAATCAACCATATCACCATTATATTCAACGATTTCGGGGTTGATAAAGACCAAATTGTCTTCTGGCTTCTGAGTAACATTCATAACAAAAACGCGAGCGTTCCAGCCTACTTGCGGGGCAGCTAACCCAATTCCTCCAAAAACTTGGAGCTGCTTTAACATTTTGTTAATTCTGTCTTTGCGTTTCTTAGATAGGTCGCCTAAATAACGACACTTTTTGCGCAAAATCTTGCTAGGGTGTTTTTCTAATCGCATGACTTATTTACTAAGCCCAACTATGAGACATCCACTCAGGATTAAGTCCCAAATTCTTAAACGCTGACTTTGGATCTCTATAATTTCTAACGTAACGGGCAGCCCTTTTAGCCATTAAATCGCGGGCCAAAGAATCTGGATCGGGATCCCTAGCCATATCCGGAGATTGCAACAACGTTTGTTTATATCTCGTAAGGCGTCGTTGTATATCTTGGCGGTCTTTATCATCTAATTTCATCACCACTGATGATCTGACTACTGCATCAAACGCTTTCTCAACCGCGTTGCGAATCCTTTTAGTTTTAGGATTTTGTCTGCGCGATAATAATCCTCTAATTTTATCAGAAAAGCCTTCATTGAAGTCATGCTGTTCCGTATATAGTAGTGAAAGCTTCATAAGTTATCTTTAATGAAAAAAGACAGCAAAATATTAGTGTTAGGATCCGGAGGGCTGGTCGGCGGATCCGTCATTCGAAAATTGAAGACTGCAGGATACTCAAAAATCCTAACGCCTAAAAGGAAAGAACTTGACTTAATCATACAAAAAGATGTCCTTGATTATTTCGCCGCTAATCAACCGGAATATGTATTTCTTGCCGCAGCTAAAGTCGGTGGAATCATGGCTAATGCCACGTACCCCGCCGACTTTATTTACCAGAACCTCATGGTACAAAATAATGTAATTCACGTATCTGCGGTAACAAATGTCAAGAAATTATTATTCTTAGGAAGCTCCTGCATTTATCCAAGGGAGTGCCCCCAGCCAATTAAAGAAGAATATTTGCTAAGCGGACATTTAGAACAAACCAACAAAGCATATGCTATGGCTAAAATCGCTGGTCTAACAATGTGCGAAGCTTACAATAAGCAGTATGGTTTAAACGCTATCTCTGTTATGCCATGCAATTTATATGGACCAGGTGACAATTTCGATCTTAATAACAGCCATGTATTGCCAGCGTTACTAAGGAAATTTCACGAAGCTAAACCAGATGATCCGGTTACTGTATGGGGAACAGGTTCACCATTGCGTGAATTCCTTTATATTGAAGATCTAGCTGACGCTTTGCATTTCTTGATGTTGAATTACGACGATCCTAGCCCAATTAACGTTGGCTCCGGAATGGATTTAAAGATTAAGGATCTTGCTCTTCTCATACAAGAAGTGACTGGGCATTCCGGGGAAATATTTTGGGATACAAGCAAACCGAATGGGACCCCACGGAAAGTCTTAGACATTTCGAAAATTAAGTCTCTTGGATGGATGCCAGAGATAAGTTTAAGAGAAGGCATTAGAAAAACATATGCCTGGTATCTTGCTAAACGATTATCACAATGAAACATACTTTGTGGTAAATCATAGCTCAGAACTTGAAAGTGCATGCAAACGCGGGATCTTAGAACTAATCATACCACAACTGCGCACCAAGTTTAAAAAATATATTCAAGTTACATGGCCGACAGAAGTAAGAGAAGAACATAACGATTACTCTTATGATTTCACTCATGCTCACATAGCAATAAAAAACCCAGAGCCCAAAGCCAAAGCCTTTTTCGCCGACGTGCGATTGCATTTCGATGCCATGCCTGGCACCTTGACGGTTGAGCTATCAAACAATGAACACCGCTCGTTACGCGTTGGTACCCGGACAGTAGGGTACCCGCTACAATACCAGACGCAACACATATCATTGACAGATCCCGATTGCCACTTAAAAGCAATACGGTTGATCTCTGATAATATCATTCAATTTACCAGAAATGTGGAATCGCCATGATTAAGAAAATCCTACTATGTATCGTGTTATGGACAATTTCACTTGGAGCATTCTATGTTTTGCCAACTCCCCAAAAACACCCTGAATTAAGCCAAGAATTTAGCTTTTACAGTTCTGTTTGCGAAATAAGCACAGGAACAAGAATGGGTAGTGGAGTATTATTAGAATCCGGCTACATCCTTACAGTTGCACACAATATCGATATAAACTCCAACGGCGAATTAGACGATAATGAGAAATTAATAAATGCTCATTTCCATTCTACCAACTTCGAAGTTCAACTAGAGGTTCTTGCTATTTCTGATTATACTGAAGATGGCGAAATGGACATAGCTATTTGCAAACCAGCCGAGCGCGTACCATTGGCGGGAATAAGATTATGCAGAAATAAAGAGTACTGGTCAGACGTTAAAATCGGCACAGCGGTTCGTGTCATTGGGATGACCAATGGACAAACACCAGCCAACATTACAGATGGCAGGTTGATTACAAGATATAGAACAGAAGATCTGCATAGGAATAGCGCAAACTCATATTTCGGCAATAGCGGAGGCGGTGTTTTTACAGAAGATGGGTTATTAATTGGTATTTCAGCTAGGGTAGCAGCAGGACAAATTCCGGTTGTCACCCCTGTCATTGATCCGCGTACCGGCGTACCAGTTGGAAGAGTTCGCACTTTTATCGCAGTGCCAATTGCTGGATCGTCATTGCATGTTTCGGCACCAGCAATAAACAATTTTGTAATTGATCAAGGATATCCCGAAGCTTTGGTACGAAGTGCAAAATGTCCACTCGGCCCCAAATGGATGTATTATTTGTCGTGGTCAGGCCATTTTGCAGCCTCGATGTTGTTCTTACTATCAATTATGATGTTGTTTAAAAAATCCAAGAAACGATCCCGTCGAAGCTAAATAGTACAGGTGAAAGTTTTAAATGGACACTTCTCTACAACACCCAGAATTTATAGAGAGCGTACTCAGATCGTATCTGGGTAGGTATCAAAACCAATTCTACTTCAAAAAACTTTTAGACGACAGCATTGTTTTGATTACTGACCCGCCACCAAGGCTTGCTATTACACTGTCTTCTACCCAAAATGGCGTGTTCATAGTCCTTGCTGAATGGGTAGTCGTAGACCAGATGTCCGAAATGGCTGGTGTATGTGAATTTGAAGCGTACGAGCTTGAAAGCATCCCTATTGAAGACCCTAACGGATTCTTCAAGATGGAGGAAAGGGTGGCTAAATCGTTACTTAGCCCAACATAAAATGCGATTAATTGATAACTACCTACCAGAAGACGAGATATTAAAACTTTATATCGGTAGACATTTACCGCATTTTCAAAAACAAGTTGTAATGGCATCAAGCCCCACGGCCAGGGGCAGAGTCCAAATAACAGTATATTATCACGTTTTTGACAAATTTAAGTACAGTATTAGCTATACCAGAACAAGATCAGCGGTTAGATTGGCTCTAAAAGAACAATTTGATGATCCAAATGCCGCGTATGCCAAGCCGCATTATTTAACAATGGAACACTGGCTTTACCCGATCCATGATCCAGAAGGGCCTATCAATCTTCAGAAGGAGATTTGTAAACACTCCGCCATCCTGCGCTCTTCGGTTTAAACAACGGATGTCTGTCCGGGGCCTTACGAGCAGACTTGCCTAACCATGGCGCTTTGCCAACATTGCAGTGTTTACAGCGATAATTCTTCTTGGTGTTATCCCAACCTTTATAGAGGTCTTTTCTACAAAACCATTGTTTTTTATAACAATGGGGGCATGTGACTTTAAACCCATATGGAATTAAACGGAGTTTAGTCTTCCATTCAATAGCAGTAGCTTTGGCGCGTTTTGTTCCTACTCTAACTTCAAATAGGTCCTTCATGTACCACCCTATCCTAACCACTGGGTAGAGCAGGATGGATATCAATCCTGCTAATACTATATACTCAATGGTCATCTGGAGAGTAATAACTTCCACAAACAAAACCGCCGCTTGGGTTAGCGTAGCCAGAGTTTATAGTCTTGTTTGGTTTTGAATTTAAATTTTGATAGCCATATTGGCTTGTGGTCTGAAGAGTAACGCTATATCCAGGCGATGCTTGGTAACCATAAAGCATCAGACTATCATCTTCGTAAAGAGTTGGGCTAATGAGGTATCCACGGATCTTATTGAGGCTTTTGGAGTCGTATAGGTCGACTTCAACGCGCTCTGGTCCTAGAAAGACTTTGGTCTCGTGGTCGAAGAAAAGGCGTTTCATGCCCTTTTCTTTCATCTGTACTATCATCGCGCCCTGCGTGTCCTTTGTGGCTTCACGCGTGGTCATGATGCGGTGTCCGGTATTAAACGCTAGGTCCTGTAAGACGTCTACTATGTCCATTGATATCTAACTTCCCAATCCACTCTTTTAGTATATTTATCGATTGGGGGTCATGAAGATCAATCTCTGTACATTCTTCAATGTCAACAACGTCAGCATCTAAAGGATCGGGCGTTGGGCCGTTAATTAGATAAACATTGAGGGTGGTGCCATCGACAGAGTAAATCGATATGATTTTACTTTCGTCTTTGTTTTCTAAAACAACGCTATCGTTTTCAAAATAAGCATATTTAGCCAACCCAAGCTCACTAATTAAAGCAATGACGCATTTCGAGGCGTCATCAATATTAGTTAGACCGTCCATTGCCGTTCTCCAATATCGTCTGAAATTTATCTAAACTAGCTGGGTCAGTAACGTCCATATCAGTAATGACATCGCCTTCTCCAACATATTTTATCTTAGTTTCAGATACAAAAAACATCCGTACACCACTTAAAACGGGGAATCCAGCTTTTATAAACATTACCGACTTTTTGGCGTTGGAGTCGGCGTAATGTTCTGGTGGACGTATCGCCCCGCTACATTCAACAAAACCATGTTCAAGGGCAAGCTCAATGAGCAGTGACTTTAAGTCCATTTATGAAATTCTCAAGGGCTAAATTTATTTTATCAAAACATTGCGGGTCAGCTATGCGAGCAAGCTCTACCTTAGGACCTTTGTTTACATAGATATATACGAAGCTATCATCATGTGTCAATTGAATCGATTGCTTAGGATTTTCCCAAATTGGACGATCAAAAGTCCTAATGATAATAGTTCTATCTCTTTTAACACGAACCAAATCATGTTTCTGGAGCCAGTAAGACATACCAAACTGTTTAAAGTGCTCTTCTAACAAATCAAGAAACGTCACGTATATAAGATACAAGATAAAAATAATATATGAAACTCAACATGATTAACGAAGCAGGAAGTCTAGGGTCTATCACGCACGATAGGGCCGTTGTGGGGACTCCACTCTATACTAGTCCAGAAGCTGTCAGATTAGGCATGAAAGGGACTCCAAGGCCGCCGAGCAAGCTTGGTAGAAAACCACTTCCTCGATTTAAATATCTAGATCGAGATGAGTGGACTGAATGGACAGGAGACCCAGAAACTATGGTCCATGGAGTCCTACAACATTTTGATACTAAAATGACGTGGATGCAAATTTGGCATAAGATTAAACCAGAACTTGTAAGAATGCAATCTAAAGATTCTCGTTTTGAAGTCCCATCATATAACCAAACGAAAAGTGCTTTAAAGCAACTAATACAGAGAAAAGTCATAAGATCAACAGCTATAGGCGACAAACTGGCTTTTGAGTTAATTTAAAATCTCTTACCGGCTCCATCTATATCCCAATCGCCATCTAATTCAATTCGGCCAGTAACAAACCCTAGACAAAGTTCGCGTTCCTGACGCCGACGGACATATCGGCTGTTGCTAAAATCCCAACGTGGACCACGCTGACGCGGCTGTCCTTTTTTAGACTTCCCTCGCCTCCCAAGAGTTTGGTGACAGCGATGACGACCGATCATAGCTTCATTGGGGCCCCAGGCGCAATCCATCGTGCCAAGCTGCCAATTATACCATCCGATATCACATCTGGATAATAGCCTAGCGCCCCAAGCGAATTTGCCTTCATTAGGCTTTAATAAGTCGCGGTCTTCCCATTTACCTTGTTTTAATTTCAATCTCTTTTTAGCAACGAGATTCGCTTTTATTAGCCGCTCCCCTCTCATAATGAATCTCTCCAACGTTTGCCAGGTTTTTTCTTAGCAAATTCTTTAAACCATACTTCGACGTCATCGTAAAGAGTTGGACTAGCTAAACCGAATTTCTTAATTGCTACGCCCCAACCTGGCGAATTGATATAAAACAGCCATTTATCTGACTTAATTGCCGGAATTTTTAGGCCACCCCAAATAAATCTCTTACTTGTTTTGTAGTAACGCCAAATTATCCCACCAGACATGGGCCTCTTGCGCGTGCGGGAAACACCATTTAACAGCCTATAGCCGATTTGCTCCTCATATTCTTGTTGAAAATGATGGTCTACAATGACTAATTTTTTGTCGGAAGACGGAGAGAAATGCTCAACGAAATCTTCAAATAGCATCTCGTTGAGTGCGTCGTCTAAGGCGGTCATTATTATTCTACAACGTAAAAGGCTTAGTGTGTTCAGATTCGGATTTGATAAGAATAGCTGTTAGATTATCGAAACTATCTGGTGCATGAAAATCAATTCTACAGCGCCCTAAGAGGTATTTCTCTTCATGAATCATGTTTTCGACGGTTAAGATTGAGTTATCATCATCCTTGACGTTTTCTTGAAGATTTTTAAGCAGTTTTTTGGGGCCAGGCCATCTAGTATTTCTGTAGATGCTGTAGACATAATGTAAATGTTTTTCGTGGTCACGGTATAATGAGAAATATCGATTAATATATCGACCCCATACTCTGCCGCTGTAATCTATTTGAAAAGACATTGGTTGGCCAAACTGATCTGACGAAGCGTATTTCGACAATCGGGTTAAACCCATCTCGATGAAATACTCTGCCAACAACTCTTCGAATTCTTGCCTAGAGGACATAATTCTTATATACTAGACCAAATATAAAATATGTACGAGTATAAAGCAATAGTGACCCATATTGTAGACGGAGACACAATTGACGCCGACGTCGATCTCGGTTTCCATCTTACAGCCAAACTACGCCTGCGCTTCTCAAGGATCAACACTCCAGAGAGAGGAAAACCAGGCTTTACGGAAGCTACAGATAGAGTTAAAGAACTCATCCCTGTGGGGGCACTTATCCATATCACTACTTCAAAAACTGGTGGATTTGGACGATGGCTAGCAGAAATTAATTACTTCAACGATCAAGCTCCTATCCTTCCAATCAATTTGAACAACCAATTACTTCGTGAAGGCTACGCCGTTCCGTACGTGAGGAAATAAACATGTCTTTAATATTAATCGCTAAAGATTCAATAACTGGACAACCTACTGAAGCCAGCGATGATAATCCGATAACTATTCCATTAATTGGAGATGGTGGGGTTACTAAATTTGATGGAACGTTAGAAGCTATTAGCCCGATGACTATTCGTGGTCAGGCTGGCCAAGGAGCTAACAGCATCGGCGGTGTTATAAACGTAATTGGCGGCATCGGTACCGGAACAGCTACAGGCGGTGCCGTAAACATCTTAGCAGGTACTACTGAATCAGGTCGTGGAGGGCAATTAGCTTTAGTAGGCGGCGACAGCGGCACCAACGATCATGCCGGTATTGTTATCATTCAGGGAGGCCAAGGTAATGCCGCAGGCTTCACTAGCGGCGGCGTACTTATCAATTCTGGTGTTGCGCATTCTGATGGTAGCTCTGGAAGTGTCCTTATTAGCACTAAGAGCGGAGGGGGCACATCAGGAAACTCAGGCAACGTCACAATTGATATTGGAGCAGCCCCAGGCGGCACACGTGGAACCCTTATCATCGGGCAGACATTACCTAAAATCACTTTCACTGGCGGTATTGGTAGTTCAATCAGTGTACTTGGCGTTGGCGTTAATAGTGAAATGTTTGGCGCTGGTGCTACTGGAATTGGCGCTGGTGCTACTGTTGTTGGCAATGGTGCTACTGGAAATGGAGGAGGTGGGGTTGCAGTAGGCAATAATGCAGCGTCTCTAAGCCCTGGCGGTATCGCAATTGGTACTTTAGCAACAACTGGTGGACAAAGCAGTATCTCTATTGGTGGTGGCGGTACATTATCAGGGCACGATTATTCAATTTGTATCGGTGACTTTGCCGCATCTTCAGCTGCAAACCAATTGATTATTGGCAGCAGTTTTCACAAAATCTTCCAAATGTTTATTGGGGCAGGCGTATCAGCGGCAACCACAGCCAATATGAGCATTAATTCTACTTCTGGAACCGGAGTTTTTGACGGCTCAGATTTAGAAATTGCAGCCGGAATCGCCCTAGGTTCTGGCGCAGATGGAGAACTAATTCTATCGGCCAGAGGCGGTTCAATCAATATAAATGAAGTTGGACAAGAGTCTCTCTCTACAACAGATTTTGGCGCTACTTCAATCATTGGTGCTCTAAATGAGTTGGCTTCAATATCAATGGCTGGTGTTGGCACTCTTGCTGCCACTCTTGCTGTTGGAAACACTACTAACGGAACTAACATTGTTCTATCCGCGCTCGATAATATCTCATCGACAAATGGCACTAACCAGCTATCATTAACAGCTGGTGTCGTGAATGTTCATCGTGAAACTGTCGCCAGTAACAACGTCGCCATGCAAATAATCAAAACCGCTAACAATACTGTTAGCGGCGTTGTTAATGTTATACAAATCCAAGCCGCATCCTCTTCTGGTCTTCCTACTGCCGGGTTTGGATCTTCAATAGATTTCCTACTCGAAAGAGGATCTGGTGGTGGTAATAACCTTGCTGGTAGATTATCAGTTATTACAACTACTCCTCTAGGTGGTGGTAGCGCTGCATCCTATGTGGCTTTAAGTTCAATCGCTTCTGGTTCTGAGGTTGAATTTCTTAGAGCTGGTTATCTCGGAAATGTTTCCATTAGCGACGTGAATTTGGTTTGGGAAACGGATAACACCGCCGACATTGGTGCTACTGGCGCAACACGACCGCGTACAATTTATGCTGGAACTAGTGTTGTGGTCCCTAGTGTTGTGGCCACAACTAGTGTTACAATTGGCACTACTATAATCACACCAACTACTCTTACTAGCGTTTCAACATTTGCTATATTAGGAGGGCCTGGAACTGGCGGAGCCAGCCCTGGAGGCGATGGTAAAGCTGTTTCTATTACTGGCGGTGCTGGCGGGCAATTAGGTGGTGCTGTTTCTCTTACGGGTGGTGCTGGTAATCAGAAGTCTGGCGGATCAGCATTTGTCACAGCTGGTGCAAGTACAAACTTCATCGGTGGTCAAGCCAGACTTAAAGGTGGAATGGGTGCTACCTTTGGTGGCGCTGCTACTGTAGAAGGTGGAACTGGTGCCTCCAATGGTGGATCAGTACAAATGTCTGGTGGATCATGCCTTGGCACTGGCCCTGGTGGTAGCGCTGGAATGTTTGGCGGATCTGGCAGGCTTACCGGCGCTGGCGGATTAGTCCAAATCATTGCTGGAAATGGTGGTGCAAGCGGAAGTGATACTGGCGCAGGTGGTGCCGCAACTTTCAAAGCCGGAAACGGTGCAACAGGATCCGGCGCTGGCGGCGTTATGATGATTGCTTCTGGCAATGGATCTGTGGGCGGCGGTGCTGGAGGCGCTCTAAGCATTTTAGGTGGTGTTGCTGGTGGGTCTAATCAAGCCGGTGGAGCTATCACTGTCCAAGCTGGGCATTCAACTGGAACAGGTTTAGCAGGCGCAATTAGCATTCTAGGAGGAAACAACCAGAGCGGCACCGTAGCAGGTGGAACAGTCACTATTACTGGTGGCAACGCCTCATCCTCTTCAGCCGCAGCAGGTGGTGCAGTCGCTATCGCTGGTGGCGTTTCTGGTGATACCGATGCGAGTGTTGGTGGAGCAGTAACAATTTTTTCTGGTTCTAGTGCGGCTACTAACGGCGATAGTGGTGGTGTCACCATTGACGCTGGCGCTCCTACAGGATCTGGAACTGCAGGCGATGTTGCTATCGCCGCCACAAATGCAGCGACTTTAGTTCTTGGTACAACTGGAACACTGATGAGTTTCTTCGGAGTAACAGCAGTGTCACAACAAACTGATACTGTAGCGCTGACTGATAGTACAACAGGATCAGCAAACAATACCGTAGTGGACGTTGGAGCTAGCTTCAGCCAGGCTACACTAAATGATAACTTCGCGGACATAACCGCAAAGTATAACGCACTAAGAACAGTCCTCCGCAATCTAGGATTGATGGCTTAAGGAATAAAATATGAGTATTGTCCCAGGTCTATACGACATAGAATTGATCTTCGAAACCCTAAACGGAGGTGGAGTATCAACTATCGGCGGCGGAGCCCCATTCAACATCGACGGAAGCCTAAATGTTGGTTTAACCACATCAGCAGTTGATACCGGCGATTTCGCAGCCAGTGACGGCACCAACTCAATGACCTACGACGCCTCTGTCGGGTCACTTCAGGTCCTCCTAGGCGCGGGAGGTGTCAACGGGGCCATGCACTTCGGTGTTGCCGGTGTCCAGCCGTTGAAATTCAACGGTCCCAGCTTTGTAGAAGGCCCGACGCAGACGATCATTGAGGGCATCAACCTCGATGCCTTCGGAATCAACATCGGCGGTTGGATGGGCTTAGGAGGTAGGCACACCGCTGGAGGAGTGACGAACTTCGGGTTCATCGGCGGCATCAAAGCTAACGCTACAGACGGCAACAATGCCGGGCACCTGGCATTCGCCACTAGACCGAACGCTTCAGTGCCGGTCACTCGCTGGCGCATGACCGATGCCGGACACTTCATCGGTGAAACAGACAACACCTATGATTTTGGAGCATCCGGAGCTACACGCCCACGTTCTGGTTATTTTGGTACCGCACTAAATGTTGGAAATGGGATTACACCTAGCACAGACAACGGAGATATCGTCGCAGGTGACGGCACGCGCTCCATGGCCTGGGACGCGAGTGCTGGAAATTTACAACTCATCAACGGAGGAGATTCCACCAGCATTAATCCAGGTGGTGGTGTTCCCTTGTTTGTCGTCAAGGAGGTATCCGGGGTCGCGATTGCGAACATGGTCACTTGGCGTCTGGCTAATTCAGCCGGAGCAGGCGTAGCTGGAATGGTTAACCGGCTACAGTGGCAAGGTGAGACGACGGCCAGTGGGTTCACTACGATGGGGATCCTGGATATCTCGTGGCGTGACTCTCCGGTGCTCGGTTCCAACAATGCCCAAATGGATTTCCTACTACCTCGTGGGGGTTTCGCTACTACGCAATTAACCATCGGCAACTCCGTCACAGCTTCCGGGGCAACTCGTGTTGAGATTCCTTCAGGACTCATGGTCGGAGCACCTTCTTCGACTGTCATCGCCCCAGGAGACATATTCGCAGGGACGCCCACCAGCAACGCAATGGTCTGGGATCAGAGCGCTGGAACGCTGGTTATCGGTGATCCCTCCGCAATTCCGTTTGTAAGCATTAACGCAGTAGGGGCGGTGGGGATCCAACGCTTAGGTGTTCCCGGTGCGGTAGTCGGTACGCTGTCTCTAGCGAACTGTGGCGGAGGCCCAGGTACCGCTGGTTCAGGTACCGGAATGGCGCTGATCGCTCCCAACAGCGCTGGTGAATGCAACACAGTTTCAACCGTAAATGCGGTCCTCAGACAGGCGACGAACGGTGATACTTACGCCGATTATGTAGTCTCACTGGCTCTTGCGCAGGCGACCACCGAGCTAGTCGAAGCTTTCCGAGTTGGCAACAGTCAGTCGGCTGCTGGGATTCACCGTATCGAGGTTCCCGGTGGCGGCCTCATGGCTGGAACCATTGCGTCGATAACAGCTGCTGAAGCTGGTGACATCGTAGCCGGTGACGGAACGATGGAATTATTCTGGGATACTTCAACTGGTCTACTGTCGCTAACAGGAGCGGGGGCAGGACTCACTACTGACGGAAGCGTCATTATTGGTGGTGATCTTACCGTCAATGGAACGACAACTACAGTCAACTCCGAGATTCAGACCGCCGATAATTACATCCTATTAAATAGCGAGTATACTGCTGCCGCAGCACAAGCTTCAGGACTAATTCTAAATATTGATCCATTCGCAACTAGTTTTGGAATTAATGATATCGTAGACGGCACTGGCGGATCTGTAATCACAGTCACATCAGGTGATCCATCAGCCTCACTCAGCGTGGGCAACTTCATCCTGATCGAAAACCCTGCAACCGCAGGAAATGCTGGGATTTTCGAAGTCTCAGCTGTCAATTCAACTACAATCACTATCGAAGTTTCCCCAGCCGAGGCATTCTCTGGTACATCCCTAACAGACGACGCCACTGTTCAGGGGACAGTCGTCGGAGTCGAGCTTGCCGTATGGGAGTCCAGTGCTGATGGTACCTTCCAACGTGCTTTCGGATCAACAGCCCCTCTAACTCGGGACGTCAAGCTTGGCGCTGGGTTCGTAAACATCGGTGGTTCTACAACTAGCGCGACTAGCGCAGGAGACTTCGCCGCAGGTGACGGTACGCGCTCTCTCGTCTGGGACGCAAGTGCTAACGCTCTTGCTATAGGAGACTCTACTAACGCGTTAACATGGGCTACAACTCAGTTACAGGTTAGCGTAGATTCATCTACGTCAGCGATCCTGACTACCAATACAGATTCGCTTGGATTCAACGGCATCGTCAGCGGGCTTAGAGCACAATACCTTCCATCTGGACGCGCCGGACTAGCAGGCGACGGTATCGCCTACTATATGGACTTAAAAGACAGCACAAGCGTTACTAGGATCGGTGCCGGTGTCTTGCAGACAAGATGGCTTAATGCCACTGCCGGGGCTCTAGATGTAGAAATTAGTCTTGAAGGTTACGTTGCCAACACATCCCTAAAGAAAATGTTGGTCCTTTCTGGTGGAGACCTTACCATTAATGACACCGATGGCATGGCAGGAATCGGTGTCAACCGTACATGGCGCACCAGTGACGGCTGGATGGCTGTTGGCCGAAGCGCGAGCATAGCTGGCTTGGCTGATGGTGATATCGTCGCTGGTGATGGTACCCGTGAGATGTCCTGGGACGCTAGCGTCGGCAAGTTCACCATTTCAGGACTTGATGGAGTAGACCCGAGACCCATCGTTCTCACTGGGGCCGCTGACGGCCCGATAATTCACGAGTTTGAAAACACAAGCTCACATGCAGACGCACGGGTCGAATACCGGCTTGTCGGAGACAACAGCATTGCGCAGATTTTGCAGCGCAGTTCGACGCACGCAGTCTGGCCAGATCAGTTTGGCATCCAGACCACAAACGGCGGCATTCGGATCGCGACAATCTCAACCGATTCGATCATTCTCGGAACGAGCAACCTGTCCCGGTGGACAGTAGAGGCGGCGGGGCACATCACCAGTGTGCTCGACAACACCTACGACGTCGGTGCGTCTGGAGCGACTCGGCCACGTAGAGTATATGTCGGGACTGAAGTAGTCATCGGTGATACTATCACAATTGATACTGATTCAATTCAAGCATCAGGCGACCTCGCAATCGATGCTGATGGAACTGGTGGCGTTCTTAATTTAGGAACAGGGACAACCAAAGAGATTAATATCGGCACAGCCAGCGTCGGGCTTGATGTTCCAGGTTGGCTCAACGTTGGAGGAGCCACAGCAGCAGTAGCCACAGGTGACCTAGCTGCTGGTGACGGAACTCGTGAGCTGAACTGGGACGCCAGCGCTAACCACCTCAGTGCTGGTGCGGGCAACAATCTTCTCGATTGGAGCGGAAATAGGCTCCTTATCCGCTCTGAGTTCGCGACCACAACCACCACCTTCTTCAACGCGGATCTCGCCAGATACAACTCCACTGGTTCGTCTGCTGTCGGCATGGGCGTCGGCATCCGTTTCAGGATGGAGGACAACGCTCCCGCCATCGAGTCCACCGGAACGATTGAGACTGTTTGGGCCGATGTCACGCTTGGCGCTGAGAACACGAACATGCTTCTCAGGGCCTTCGACCAGACCGGCGGCGATCCATCAACCCACCTGTTGACCGTCGCTACCCTACGCGGCGTTGATGCTTCGATGCGGATCGAGGGTGGCCTTGAAGTTGGAACAAGCGCTGGGTCGATTACAGGCCCTGGAGACATCATTGCCGGTGACGGTACCAATACTTGGTATTACGACGCGTCTACAGGCAGGCATCACGCCATTGTCGTTGAAGCGGCCAACACAACCACCAACATCCTCACCTTCACCAGAAAGCACGCTACCCCGGCAAGCGCTGCTGCTGGCCTCGGCCTCAGCTTCTCGTTATCTGGACACAGGACCGATGACACGCTGTCGTCGATGCTCCAATTAGAGGCTTCTTGGGAGAACACGCCGGTCGCCGGAACAGAGAACGCCCAGATCAAGTTCATCCAGAAACGCAGATCAGGTGGCTTTGTCAACCCCGCCTCGTTCTTGTTGGGCGACTCCTCCGCAGGAACAGATCTACGCGCTGAGTTCCGCGCCGATGACGGCGAAGGAACGGCGGCTACGATCCGAGCACTAATCAACATGACCGATGGCTACATGGCCGTTGGTGATGTCGCGTCGACTACGGCGGCAGCACTAGGTGATTTCTCCGCTGGTGATGGAACTCACGAATTGTTTTGGGACACAAGTTCTAGGACACTTAATATTAACTCAACATCCGACGCGACATTATACGCCAATGGAAATAACCTAAACATACGTTCAACACATGATCTTTACTTCTTGGCAGGAGATACAAATCGTTGGCAGATAACTTCTGATGGGCACCTATTAGCCTCAGACGATAATAACCACGATATCGGATCAGAGCCCGGAACAAACGCAGGAAACAACCGCCCGCGCCGAGTTTACGTTGGTACTGAAGTAGTGATCGGAGACACAATCACCATCGGTACAGATAGCATCGACGCTAATGGCGCTTTGTCAATCACATCCGGTTGGGTAGATCCAACCTCCGGCGATGGAAGCACTAGTGCGGTCACCATAACTTCTGGCGATGCTGCTGGGTCTTCTGGTGACGATGGTTCTGATGTTACAATTGGTACCGGAGCTGGCGACGGCGGCGGTACCCCAGGCGACATCTACCTAACTTATGCCGGTGCTGCCAGATTTAAATTCTCCGATGATAGTTGGCTTCGTGGATACGACGGTGGCGGAACAGCCTCCATAAACGAACGTTTCAGAGTTCAATGTGAAACCGGAGAAATGAGGCTAGGACGTAACAACGTAACTGGCGGCGAAGGTGACATAGCTTGTGGTAACAACAATTTTGCTGGCGGCACTCAAACAGGTATTTTCTGTTTTGATGCCAGTGCAGCAGAAGCCGAAATTCGCAACGATAACGATCAATCAATAATTCAACTAGACGCTGCTAATGAAGAAATCGTTCTTCTGAGCGCCACTGGTTCAACACCACGAGCCGGTGCTTTACAAGTTATTTCTGGCACTTCACTTCTATTAAAAGCAGAAGATGCTGCTAACCGCACTGGCACAGATTCAGTTTTGCCATTTACTATTCGTGGTGGAGATTCTGCCGCTGATGTTGTTGGCGGTTCACTAACACTTCGTGGTGGTAATGCTATCGGAGCCGGTGCTAGCGGTGGTATTACCCTAATTTCCGGCGCTAACTCAGGTACAGGAGATTCAGGCGACGTAAGTATCGACGTCGGCACAATAGCATCCCCGACATCAGGAACCGAAGGCACAATCACCATTGGTGGTACAAGCGCAAGCGCCATCGCAATTGGCCGTTCTGGAATCACTACAGACTTCCTAAGTGGATCAACTGTCGACTTCACCGGAGTAACAGTTACCGGACTTACACCGTCTACTACGCCACAACAAGAGACTCTGACCGCAGAAAACATCAGCGGATCAGATACAGCATTAGGCGATACTCTAGCAGCCACACCAACATCAAATGCATCAGTAATGCTATTCCACGAGGGTGTGTTCCAAGAGCAAGGCGTAGGCAAGGATTATACAATTAGCGGTTCAACGATTACGTGGTTACAATCAACAGGAACCGCCCTACCCATGACTGACACAGACACACTTGTTGCTGTATACTCGTCATAATGCAAACTATACAAAGGAAATAACATGGCAGCTATCCCAGGACGATATATTGAAAGTCTTATTCCATTCGCGTCGGGATCTTCATATCTTGGTGTTGATACAGGCGTCTACGGCCCAGGAAACGTCACATATAGCAACGGTGGAACGGACGTCTGTGACATGGACGTTGAAGAGGGGCCGTACGCCCTACCGTTCTTAGTCCACAAGACTGCAACATTCGATCGTATCGGAGTTGGAGTAGATAGCGCCGGAGTGTCTGGCAATATCCTATTATCAATCTACGATACAGGAACTGACGGATTACCAAACTCACGTCTATTTACCGAAGTCACAATCGCCTGGACGACAGGAACTGGTGAGCAACTTGCTACAATCTCTCAAGAACTAACGCCAGGTCTATACTGGCTTGCTGTCGGGTCTAGCGTTGCGTCAAGTAGTGGACAGCCTGGGGCTCTAGATGGTTACGCACCTATAAACCTAGCTAACGGAAGCATCCTAGGGCGCACACAGATGGATGTTACAAACAATTCTGCCATGGCCCTAGGAGTTAAATTAACCACACCAGCAACCGCTTTACCAGCAACGTGGGGCGCATCCACGTTTGTAAATGGTAATGCTAGTGACGAGCGCGCCCCCGGTGTTGGATTGAGGGTGGCTTAATGGCTTATATGCCTAAGACCAAAGAAGGTCCCTAACACCCTTCAAATCCTGGTCTACCAGAACTTCCCCATCCCTAAAGACTTCCCTAAGAAGATCCTTTTCATCAGCACCCATCGTACGCTCCTTAATAGTATCGTACCCAAAAGAATCCTTAATTAAAGCCAAACGACCCCTCTTAGAATCCTTAGTCGGATCACTAGCAGGACGCTTAAACACATCCCGCTCCTGACCATCAACCACAACACTACTGCACTTGAAAGCGAACCTCTGAGTATCGCGGTTCAACCTCTGTAGCAAACCGCCACCCATACCAAATGCGATGTTATCCAAAGACCAACCAGTCCGAAGCATAGCATCAACTACCTTCTTAATAGTATCAGGCGTGCAACCATCACCCTGGATCACACGAACATGATCATCCAAGACCTTATAGCCCTTCTTATTCGTATAAGTACCAAACGCCTCACCAAGACGATTTAGCACATTTAATACCATAGGGACAATCTCACCACTATCAGGCCGAACAACCAAAGTGCCATCCCTATTAAGAATTTTACCCTTTAAGTGTTCACCCCAAAGTTCAGTGCAAGCCCTATCGATATCGAATGAGTCACTAACGCAAGCCACCAATCCAGTAGGGTACTGATCAAGCATATTCCTAAATGCTTCAACCTCTCCATGTTCACCCCAACTAGTAATAGTACTATGCTCCGAAGCCGGGATCGAGAAACCAGCCATCTCAGCATTATAGTATTTCTTGCCAGTCGTTAACGCAGCAATAGTATCCGTACCCATGAAGTTGCAAAGATGAGCCAATCCACCAATTCCAGCAGATTCTACAGAGGTTGAACCCCTAAAACCGAAATCGTGAAGTTTAAAAGGAAGACCATCAAGAGTATCACAAGATGTCTCCATTCCCTTTGCAATTAAATTTCTGACATAATTAGAAATTGTAGCAACAGTCGAAGGGTACCAAACCATCACGAGAAGTGTCTCAAGATAATTCGGCAACCAATAGCACTCAGGGTCAGTATTCTCGATAGTCATCATGACATTAGACTCAGGAACAGCCATACCCTCAGGCACAGCCTTGATGCTCACAGGTAGCTTGCCACCATGCTTCTCAAGAATATGTCTCCATCCGGCCTCATTGAAAGCTCCACCGACGCCACCCATATGGGCATCAGAAAACTCCTTGGCCTCCTGGATGAATTCCTCAGTGACTACTACACCTTCAAGGTACTTCTTTAAGAAATACTGCAATCCGAAGAACACAGTGTCCGGGTATTCAGACCCAACACGAGATTCGAAGTAAGAATAGACCTTACTAGTCCCAGGCGGGTACTGCTTGTAGTGAGAAAGTTTATATGAATCAGTTAACAAAAGAATAGACATTTTAATCCCCTTTCTGAGTAGATTAAATATTGTTAGATTTTAAGGTGTTCTTTTACCATCCTCAAAATAGGTAGATGCTGTTCTAACAGCAAATTTTCATTGAAATTATCCAAATTGAACCATTTCGCCTCGAACAAATCATCACCAGCATGCAGCTTGCCCCAAGCATACTTAGCAACAAATACCGTTGACATTAGACCATCAACCTGGCCTCTATAACGCCAATCGTCAATTTTAGTAGACCCAACGTACTCCCAATCGTTCAACTCAATGTCGCCAAGCTCCTCACGAGCCTCACGCTGAGCTACCCGAAGGAGACTCTTGTCGCCGGGATCAGCGAACCCACCAGGGAAACGCCACTTATCCTTAGGATCATTCTTCTTACGACCCAAAGCAATACTATTGCCCTGTAACACAGCAACATCAACAACGCTGTAAACCGCAGGATACTTATTGAACGCCGCGTAAATCACCCCACGACGGAACTCTTCGGAGAGTCTAACATCATTAGAGCATTCTTTACGAACTTTAGTACCGGAAATGCGGATCTTATTACTTAATTCAACCGTCTGATGTTTCCCTTTGTAATGAGGGATAAAACCATCGCGGGACCCATAAAGCAATGGGGTGCCAATAGAAAACGTTTCATTAATTTTCGTATCGACGACTCTAGACCAATCCTTGTCGCTAGGCATATCATGCAGCGGCAACACATTAATGTCAGGATAGGCTTCCTTGATCATTAACATTCTAGTGTGGTAATCTAAGGGATCATGTCTGGTGACAAGAATGCCAGGCGTACTACCCATTAGGATTAGTACTTTATCGTGCCTAGATTTAACAAAATCGATGAGTTCGATATGCCCATCGTGAAGGGTCGGAACCTGAAAACGTCCGACGATTACACCAATTGCGGTGTCTGGTAGCTTAACTTCCACGCCAATCTCCTTTTTAAGGTGAGATGTCTGCTATATTTTTGGAGGGAAATCCCCTCATTACATTAAATACGTCTGAGTAAATCCTCAAATTTTACAAAACACGTCGGATCAGCCAAGTCTACCTTATAATGCTTCACCATCCCAGGATCAACAGGACAATAAATAGAAGCAACACGATTCATTAAACTGACAGATCTAATCAAGAGTTTAGCCTTCCAAAACTTAACATTGATAGAAATGCCATCTTTAATATAGCGATATTCAAAACTAATATCACTTAAAAACCCGTTTTGGTTTTCCGCAGACCAACCGCATCTAATACAAGTTTCCTCGACATAATCGCGAACGGCCATCATCCCGATATCAGGATTCATCTGCTAATTCCCATATAAAAATCAACGAATTTCTTCTTAGCATTGTTGATAGATTGAGGATCGTGTAAATCCTCTTCAAACACTATCTTCCTTGGAGGTAAATTTAAGGGACCCTCCGGACCAGCGTTAGTAAAATCTTCAATGCCGACCCACTCACACTTGAAATTAGTGTGGCGAATGGTAAACTGATACCACGGTTTTTGATAATGCTTCTTAGTTCCAATTACACAATGATAAGTCTCACCGTCCATCTCGACTGAAAATTTGTTATCATCAAGTTCCAGATAAACAGGCCATTCGGTAAGAATTTGATTTAAAATTTTAGCATCAACCATTAGATATCCTGTATGAACTCGACAAAAATGTATCTTTGGAGCTATTTATGCTTTCAGGATCCGTAAGATCAACTGAAAAAACATCAATTTGAAACGGAACAGACCAAGGATCAGTATGCTTATCAATCCAACGACACCTAAAAGTAGTACCATGGATCACAAAAATGAATTTACCACTACTATATTTCAAGGTAGATTCAGCAAGACCAGGGCTATAAGGTTGTGTAACAACACCCTGATGATCCACACCCCACTCCGTTAAAATCTCAAGGAGAATCGCACCAGAAGTGATTTTATCACTATTTGACGGCATTCCAAATTTCTTCAAAACAATCAGGAGAATAAGGATTAACTTTTAACTCATCCCATTCCCACTGCTCATATCCACGATAAGGAGGCTTACTGTCACCACGCCTAATATACTCACCAAGAAACACCTTCATACTAGTCTTAGATAAGTAAACCTGATAAACAATATCTTTAACTTTCCTAACATTAATATTAGTTTTATTGAAACCAAGTCTAACCCAATTTAACGGATTGAAAGTAACCGCTTCCCGTTTCATAACAATGAAAGAACCCTCGTTGGAAACACCGAAAAAATGCGGAGGCCCTAATCTATCCTTGCACCATTCGTACATCGCTCCACTAAACAAAACACACGGCATAATTGGTGAAAATCCTGGGTCTCTATAGACCGTCATATGGCGGTAAGGATGCGGAAGATTGTTCATACTTTACTTTTAACTCTCGCGAGATTGTTCCAAGTAAAGTTTTTTCTTTAAAACAATCTCCCCACTATAACACCACAAGCTGCGCGCTAGGCTAAACCAAGGATCATGGTCCATGTTGTCTTCTGAACTTCTTAACCATATTTTAGTGTGAGTTCGGTTAGCTATTTTACTAATTGCGTTGATGGCCAATAGTTTCATAAAAATTAGATACCAAACATAAAGTATGAAACATCTCGAAGAAGTCAACCTAACATACTGTCAACACCTAAAATGGGCCTTCTGTAGCAGCTGGAAATTGCTATACGCTGGGGTTGCCTGTCTAGTACACTCCCTACTACCATTCCTATTCCAAAACACCGCAAGCGGAATAGTCTACGACATCTACGACGAACTAGAAGAACGAAGACTTAAACTAAAAGATACCAAAAATCCCTGGTAACAATAAATAAAATATGAAACTTAGAATTCTAGGCGAATCAGATGAAGATCTAAGAGCGTTAAAACGATATGCTCAATCATCTGGTGATTGGCAAGCATTAGAAAAATATTATCACCAGGCTAATCGAGCTGGAATCGTAGAAGGTGAAGCTTATTTAAGCCAAGTCCGTGCATTTTGTGTAACAAGCTCTTCAACCAACGAATATGTCGTTAACGTTTTTGCAAACAGACATGCTGTGCGCGGTGTTGTAATGAATCAGATCACAGGCATCCGAGATCGCGATTTACATATGTTCGATATGGAAAATGGATCTGGACAACCCGAGGGAGTCTGTTTTGTTGATCGTAAGAATAAAATCCCAGATGGTGGAACAATTCTTAATCCAAGATTGAGCCAATACACTAGAAACAACATGACTCCAGAACAAATACAAGAATTTATGGAGTCATGGGACTTAAAAATGGTGCCAGCTAAAGCTTGGTTTCTAACCATCTACCATTTTAGCTCTGTAGATAATGCTCGCGAGCATTACGGCAAATTATATAGTGGTACGCAAGCAAGAATCGCTTATAAAAAATTGGATGCTGGCACAATCGGTTTACAAGATAAAAACCCGCCAAACTTCCCAAAGAAATCGAACGGTTTCCCATACAAAAGCAATAGAGCTGCCCTCAAATGGGCATCAGAATACCTACCACCAACAACAGTAGGTTCATTACAAGGGCCAGAAGTAAAAGTTAACCGCCAATTCCTATTCTGCGCTATCTAACTTCTTACGACCAGCACGCTCACGCTTAATGTAATCAGCAAATTTCTCAGAACCCATGTCTTCTTCTAGAGAAATACCGCAGTACATGCAAATGCGATCCTCAGGCCCGTAAGGCTCTGAGACCCACTTCCACGGGTGCTGCCGACAATCAGAACAGGATGGGCACTGATAACCCTCCTCGCTAACCCACTGGTGTTGGCACGATACACACTCCCAACGTGCCTTACAATTAGGATGCAAAAACGTGTGGATGACCTTATGGCCCATATAAGCCATCCTTGGAATAAGACGATTCATCGCATCGTCTTCACTTTCGCCGGATTTAACAGCCTTCTCGACTTCATCCATAATGTTTTTCATAGCGTCTGGGTGCATTAGTATTCCTCCATAATTCTGCGGTGTTCTCTAATAGCTTTATGCAACTTATCGAAAAATTCAGGATCACACAAATCACCTGTAAAAGCTCCTAAACCTTTAAGAGCGAACAGGGAAGTATGGACCTTACTTCCTCTGACAGTGATTTTCTCTTGCCTCAAAGGTCCAAGATCAATGACGATAAGCTGTTCACGTTTTTGAACATCAATATGGCTGCGAACGATTGTGCAACCTATTTCTCTAAGCCAATCCTCTAAGATTTCTATAGCGAGCATACTTTTAATATACTGGTGAGATTAAACGCGATACCCTTCGGAATAGGGGTGATGAACGCGATTTACACGTCGCATGTTACCGCGCGAAGCGCCTTTCGGGTACCCCCCTCTACCCCTCTCATGATGAACGCGAGCGAATCAGAGACCATGAACTTTAAAAGCACTAACTAACATCCACTTTAACTTATCGAAAAACAAAGGATCCACCATATTAAGACCATAGAACTTACCATCAATCTCAACACTAGACCCAAACCTGACCTTACTATCCTCATAAACCACCAGCTTAATATTGAAAGCTAAATTATCAAAATCAACAGGCCGTTTAGGTCTGACCGCCACCATATCAGTATCACCATAAGACGGCGTCTTAACCACCCACGCAGACCAACCCTGCTCCTCACACCACTGAATTAAAACATCGGAGGCCGTCATTCCTTACCCAAATCCGCCAATGTCATGGGACCCAGTTTAATAATCGTGTAGAGCCTGTCGAAAAACTCAGGGCTATGTATATCCATAGGTAGGTAGCCGCCTTTAACCCGGCCATCAAATATCCACCCGACGAAAATCGTCGTGGACGGCCAAGACTTACCACCGAGAGTAATCACGAAGCGGCTCCCAGGGTGTGCTGGAGCTTCAAAAAACATAGTATCGACGCCTAGCTCCAAACAAGGCTCCCAACCCATCCCTTTAAACCACTCCCCAATCAGATCAAGGGGACCCATAAATGCCACGCTTATCCAACACAACCTTCAACTTATCAAAAGAATCAGGATCAGCCAAATCAATCTCATCAACAAAACCAATACTCAACGAACCATTCTTCATAGCAGGAGTATAAAGAATCTTAGTCCCCTCAATAGCAACTACAATATTCCGACCCTTAACAAAACCGGTGATTAACCACGTCTGATTCTGGACCTCCTCACCAGGCCCAAAATCCATAAACTTCAAACCATTCTCAACGCACCAAAAACGCAAAATATCAATTGTACGCAAGGAAGATCCCATTTAAAAACTGCCCTAACTTATTAAAACACTCAGGATCTGTCAGATACAGACAATCCACAGGCGTATTGCGATGATGAACTTCAACCCTAGTAGGATTACCAGGCCCACCCATACACAAAATCACAGTCTGAAAATCATTGCTATGATTCCCATGCGTCTTAACCTCAATTCTACTAGGTCTAGAAGCCGGTCTAAAACGCCTCTGCATATGGCACTTCCAGCCATTCTCACGCAACCACTCCAACATTAACTCATGTACTTCCATCTAACAATCTCTTCAAAGCCACCTCTAGCTTAACAAAAAACTCCGGATCATAAACATTAAAATAATCCCACTTACGAAAACGCTTATCAATCTCATCAACCATAGTATCTTCCCTATTCGTAGCAGGAAGCTTAACCCTAGTCCTAAAAATACCAACTACAGTATTATACCTAGAATTTTCCCTCTTAACACTAATCCCATACCACGCAATGCCGCCATCGATCTCATAAAGAGTCCAACCACGCTCCTCACACCACTCATGCAGCAGACAGACTAAATCCATAATTCAACAACGCCATCCTCAAATCATTAAAACACTTAGGGTCAGTAGCTTGAAATCTATGGCTGCGAACGTTTCCTTGACCCCACAACACTATTTCGTCCTTATAAACAGAAATAGCAACTCTATGCATGTCACAATGAAACTCCCCAGGGCGATGCTCCCCAGGGCCATCATCAAGTTCGTAGAAATGTTCATCCCAATCTTGCTCAATCAACCACTCTTTAAACAAATCATTTAAAGTCATCCACGGCCCAAGTATACCTCAAGGTCATTAAAAAACGTAGGACTAGCCATATCAAACTCATGGCCATCCACAGTAGCCTTAGACCCCATAATAAAAATCCTATGCGCCAAAGCCGCCTCTAAACACAACCCCATCTGCTCCAAAATATTACCATTAGGATCAGCGTCAACCTTAGTTATCCTATCATAATTAAAAGTAATACGATGCATCAACCCCAGACCGAAACTAATAGACTCCCTATGAATCTGAACGGGTTCATACTTATCCTTAATCCAATCATATAAAATATCAGCCCCGTTCACCCAACACCCGCTTAAGTAACCCATCAAGTTCAATAAAGAACCCAGGGTCCGTCAAGTTCAACACCTTAGACTTATGGTCGACAATATTCAGATTTAAATCCAAATCATACGTCTTAACCCTACGCGCCTTATGGCCAATCTCCCACGTCACCAAAACAGAAGTAGGACTATTCTTACCAGCCTTAATAGTCACCTTAACCTTAGGGAAACCCCACCCCAAATTCTTAACAGTAATAAAACGATACCGACCCGGCTCAACAGGCGGCAAATGATGCTTCCACCCATTCTCCACCAACCACTCAGCTATCAAATTAATGCCAGTCATAAAGCGCCTTTATCATAACTATAAATCTGATTCTTAAGAATGACATCCCACTCATACCGAATACGTTCCCCAAGCTTATCAAAAAAATGCGGTTCCGCCAAATTCCAGATAACCGGGATTTTCGTCTTAATTAAAACATCCAACGGCACTAATTTAGAACCATCATTAGAATCAAGCAACGGGTCCTCCCCAGTACCAAAAACCACCAACCTAACCTGCTTACGACCAGAAGTTAACAACCCCTCAACAGACTTATCCCAAATTTCAATCCACATACCATGAGAACTAATATAGCTCTTATCCATACGACGAACCCCGAAACCCTGGTCTTCCGCCCATTGCATAATTAGATCAACTGGGGACATATTAACCACGCCAAGCCTCCACAGCTAAACCAAGGTCATCAAAAAACTTAGGGTCATACAAATTACCATTAAATTGAGTGCCATTATAAGCCCTAAAATTACTAAAAACATTTAAAGAAGAATCCGCCACGAAGTAGTACTGCATATTCCCCAAATGCAACTCAACCGTATGGGACCCCTCCTTAACTACGTTACCGTCTCCGAAAACCTCACCCAAGTACTGAGCAACACCATCAATCGCTTCCATCTTTATCCTCCGGAACACACTTAGGACACTTACAATCCTTCAACGCCTCAACAACCTCAGCCATATGCTTAGCAACCCCATCAAACAAATCAGCAATATTCTTAGCCGACTCCTCAGGAGTCCCAACAAGATCAGCAGAAATCAACTTCTTAGCAGGCTTCCTAATTAAAGGCCAGACAAAACTCTTAAATTCCGGTATATCAGAATCTTTTGGCAAACTCATATATTCAACCCTTCCTCAATATGCGCATGGTACCAAGCGCCATTCCTACTCTTTTCCCCCCACACCCAAGAAAACAATTCATCGAAAAAGTCAGGAGACGTCATCCGCAAATCAATGACAGAACTACCCTGCAAATCATCGCTACGAACCCTAATTCTAACCCAATCCCCCTGAATATATAAAACCCGATGAGAATCCCCATCCGACTCACACCGCTTTAAAGCAATAACCCAACTAGTAAGCCTAGAACCACCACCAGGCCGAGAATTCACAACAAACTTCCCCAACTTCATCTCATGAATCCACTCATGAATAATAGCCTGCGGCGTCAACCTCGCTTCAAGTGTCATCCTATCTCCCTAATGCTTAAATAAACTCTTTGGTGGAGATTTAATTGGCGGCAACGGTTTAGGCCAATTAGGTGGCATCTTCAAATGAGAAAAATCCGGGGGACCCAAACAACTCTCCCCGCACGACCAACCCTTATAAGTCTTCCTAAACCCATGTTTAGTAATAGCCGCCCAAAAATCATCCTCAACCCCATCCGCCCAATCCTCATCAGCCGCCCGAACTGGACCATTGATCCTCTTCGAACACGAGCTACACTTAACCTGTAAAGCATACATCACTGACTATCCGCGAAAACCATCAGGACAATAAAAACAACGAAAAGTAGCAGGCAGAAGTCAGCAAACATGTGTTTCTCACTACCTCTAAAATACCCCGTGTCGTGAGACGTTAATTATATTTAGAGAAATAACCCAATAAGAAACATAATATCCATCGTATGTTAAGATAATGGAAACTTGGAAATTGTTAGAAGAATGGGTTTTAGAAAAACGCCCTAAAACCACTTTAATCCATTATAGAAAGGCTCGCAACAGCGCAGAAGAAAACATTTTAGAGATAGGGAGATACGACGTCGTTATTGACAAAACCGCAGTAAAAATCGCCCTAAGAGTAGACCAAAATTTCAGCAAAATAAAATGGGTAAATCTAGATCTCTGCGACCCTGACTTTTTTGCCAAATTCGGCAAAAGCTTAAATGTCCTATAACGCGTCTTTCCACGTAAGAGCACCTTAAACGAGATACCTCTCCGGGCCATATTAGAATTTAACTGAGTGATGAACGCGACCATAGTGTTGGAATGAACCTCGATAGAGAGACTAGGTCGCTCGGGGACCCACATAGCCCAAATTCTCACATGGCCGTACTCCCCACATAGCCGTCCCGGAGCCCCCGGAGCGGGGGGGTTGCGTCTGCGGCCACCCGCTGATACAATGGGAGCGCCGGAGGGGGGCGCGGGCGCAACGGAGCGCGCGCAACCCACCCGAGGCGCAACCCCAACGGCCACAACCGAGTGGCACGGAGACCCCGATGTTTGAGAAGCTAAACCTGACCGCAGCCCCGAAGACCTCTCGCGCGACCGCCTTCGCGTTCCCGCTCACGATCGCCTTCGTCCAGACGCTCACGGACGAGGGCTACCGCCTCTCGTACACGGCCTTGCGCAACGCGGCGCACGACCTGGGCGAGGACGCGAGCAACCAGAAGCCCGCACAGCGCGGAGCCTTCCTGGCGAAGAAGCTGCCGGGACACCTCCAGCCGAGCGTGTCGCGGAAGAACGGCACGTACCACGAGAAGGTCCTGACGGCCTGGACGGTCGACGTCGACCGTGCGGAGCTGGCCACGCGACCGGTCGTCACGAAGGACGACCTCGACGGTTTCCTGAGCGTCTGGCAGGAGGCGACCGAGGCGGAGGCCGAGTGTGGCGAGGACGAGGACGAGACCGTCAGCGAGGGCTAGCCAGCCCGGCGAGCGGGGAGCCGGAAGGCTCCCCGCGAGCCACTCCCGCAAGGGGGTGGCAAAGCCACATAGCCGACCCACATAGCCGACGGGGAAACCACATAGCCGGTGCGAGGGGGAGCGGAACGCGGAGGGCGAGAGAGACCTTCCTATCTGAAGAGAACGTTGAAGAGTAACCACATAGCCGGAGGTGGGGGGGTTGCGCGTGCGGCCATGCGCTGTTACAATGGGGGTTCGGAGGGGGGGCGGACGCCGAGCGGCGCGAGCGACACCCTTCCGAGCAACCCCGAGTGGGCCGAGTGGCCCGAGGACCGATTACCATGTTCGAAAAGATCAAGCTGACCGCGAAGACGACCGTGAAGACCTCCGACAAGGCCATGCCGAAGACGATCGCGTTCGTCCAGAAGCTCACCGAGGAGGGCTACCGGATCTCGTACACGGCGCTCCGGAACGCGGCGACGGAGCTGGGCGAGGACAACTCGCAGCAGAAGGCTCCGCAGAGGGGCGCGTACCTCGCCAACAAGCTGCCCGCCGACCTGCAGCCGAGTGTGACGCGGAAGAACGGCACCTACCACGAGAAGGCGATCGCCAAGTGGACGGTGGAGGCTCCCGCCGACCTGGGCAGCCGACCGGTCGTGACGAAGGACTCCTTGGACGCCTTCCTGAGCGTCTGGCTGGAGGGCACCGCCGAGGCGAGCGACGAGGCGAGCGAGGGCTAGAGAACGGGGGGAGCGGGGGCCGAAAGGCCCCCGCGACCTTCGGCTGAGTGAGTTTGGTGAGTTTTTTTGAGTCATTTTTAGGAGGTTGTTTTGAAGAAGCAGACGAAGACGAACTTTGCGCGGAACTTGGTGGACTGTTCGAAAATCCAGGACGAGAACCCGACGGTGCTCTTGGAGAGGGAGAGTGACCGACTGAAGGTCATTCCGACTCTTTCGGAGTTGAAGGAGGAGATGACGAAGATCATCGACTCGTCGTCGATCGGTCGCCGGAACAAGATCAGGTTCGAGCGGAACCGAGACGGGATCGAGACGGTTGAGGAGATGCGAGTCTACCTCTACAACTTCATTCTCGCGGGAAGCGCGTTGCAGACGCGATTCGGACGCTAGTCGACCGGGCGGAGCCACCCCGAAAGGGGTGGCAAAGCCACATAGCCGACCCACATAGCCGGTGTGGCAGGGCGAAACTGGAGGGCGAAAGAGACCTTCCTATCTAAAAAAGACGTTGAAGAGCAGCCACATAGCCGATATAGGGGGTCGGTGAAGGGTGGGAAGGTGTTTAGCTACTCTTCGGAAGGGCATCGAGGCGTTCTTCCTACCCTTCTCACACCCCCGGAACTCTTCGCAAGTACGTTGTTAACCTTGGGAACCATTTGTTAATCTTCCCAGGTACTTGCGAATGATGTGAGATGATCAGCGAATGGTCATCGGGTGTTTGCGAGGGGTTTTTGAATACTTGCGAAGGATATTTGAGTGCATCTCATGACCTTTCGACGATGATTTACATCACTCCCCCACTTCCAAAAACACGGGAAGAATAAGACAAAAAACAACCTCCAAAAAACCGCGCACGTGCACGCGTAAAACAACCAAGATATCGAGCGGGACAGAACCCCGTTTTTGGAACGCTTTCTTGAAGCAAATAATTTAGGTCTCTATATTTTTCTAGGAGTATGACCCCACTTTTCCCCACGCTTCCCCACTTTTTCCCACAGGATGGGTGTTTTGTTTTTTCCTTACCTTCAAAGTAAAAGGTCAGTGTGCTGGTTGGGGTTGT